>LNFM01000315.1_pt1 | contig 262588 bp, 231 predicted proteins | sample 596031 | NCBI WGS metagenome assembly LNFM01 (sample SAMN04254537, study PRJNA301005) | activated carbon metagenome | isolation source: dual media filters at the Ann Arbor, Michigan drinking water treatment plant | place: USA: Ann Arbor | reverse complement strand
ATCCGTCGCGCTTCGCGCGCCACCTTCCCCCTCCGGGGAAGGTGAGTCCGGAATCCATATGCGAGAGCCCTGCCCCGGAGGGGAAGGCAAGGCAAACGACGGGCCGCTAGATCTTCAGCTCACTGAAGAAGTCGTTGCCCTTGTCATCGGTGACGATGAAGGCCGGGAAGTTCTCGACCTGGATGCGCCAGATCGCCTCCATGCCGAGTTCGGGATACTCCAGCACCTCGACCTTGCGGATGTTGTTCTTGGCCAGGATCGCCGCCGGGCCGCCGATCGAGCCGAGATAGAAGCCCCGGTGCTTCTTGCAGGCGTCGACGACCTGCTGGCTGCGGTTGCCCTTGGCCAGCATAACCATCGAGCCGCCGGCGGCCTGGAACAGGTCGACATAGGAATCCATGCGACCCGCTGTGGTCGGACCGAAGGAACCGGAGGCCATGCCGGTGGGCGTCTTGGCCGGGCCGGCGTAGTAGACCGGGTAATCCTTGAAGTACTGCGGCAGGCCCTCGCCGCGATCGAGTCGCTCCTTGAGCTTGGCGTGCGCGGAGTCGCGCGCGACGATCAACGTGCCGCTGAGGCTGACGCGCGTCTTCACCGGATGTTTGGTGAGCGTCGCCAGCGTGTGCGCCATGCCCTTGTTGAGGTTGACCGGCACGACCTCGCCGGAGAGCTGCGTCGGTTCGACTTCCGGCAGGTACTGCGCGGGATTGGTCTCGAGCTGCTCGAGGTAGACGCCATCCTTGGTGATCTTGCCCATGGCCTGGCGGTCGGCGGAGCAGGAGACGCCCATGCCGATCGGCACCGAGGCGCCGTGGCGCGCCAGGCGAATGACGCGCACGTCGTGGCAGAAGTACTTGCCGCCGAACTGCGCGCCGATGCCCATCTTGCGCGTCAGCTCGAGCACCTTCTGCTCCATCTCGCGGTCGCGGATGGCCACGCCGTGCGTGTTGCCCTCGCTCGGCAGGTTGTCGAGATAGCGCGTCGAGGCGAGCTTCACCGTCTTCAGCGTAAGTTCCGCCGAGGTGCCACCGATGACGATGGCGAGGTGGTAGGGCGGGCAGGCGGCGGTGCCCAAGGTGCGGATCTGGATGTCGAGGAACTTCAGCAGCGACGCCTCGTTCAAGACGGCGGGCGTCTGCTGGTAGAGGTAGCTCTTGTTGGCCGAGCCGCCGCCCTTGGCGATGAACAGGAATTTGTAGGCGTCGCCCTCGGTAGCGTAGATCTCGATCTGCGCCGGCAGGTTGGTGCCGGTCTGCGCTTCCTTGAACATCGAGAGCGGGGCCACCTGCGAGTAGCGCAGATTGGTCTCAGTGTAGGTCTTGTACACACCTTTGGCGATCGCCGCCTCGTCGCCGCCGCCGGTCCAGACGCGCTGGCCCTTCTTGCCCATGACGATGGCGGTGCCGGTGTCCTGGCACATCGGCAGCACGCCGCCGGCCGAGATGTTGGCGTTCTTCAGCAGCTCCAGCGCCACGTACTTGTCGTTGGTCGTGGCCTCGGGGTCGTCGAGGATCGACGACAGCTGCTTGAGGTGGCCCGGCCGCAGCAGGTGCGAGATCTCATGGAATGCGGCCGCGGTCAGCGTGGTGATCGCCTCGGGGTCGACGGTCAGCACCTCGGTGCCATTGAGTTTCGTCGTGCCGACGAAATCCGACGTCAGCTTGCGGTACGGCGTGGCATCGTCGCCGAGCGGAAACATGTCCTGGTAAACGAAATCGACCATCGCGCCCTCCGGGGTGGCCGTTGCCTACACGCGCCCGCGCGCCTAGGCAATGGCCGCGCGCGCAAGCCACAGGCCAAGGAAAAGGGCGCCGACCGAGCCCAGCACGGAGGCCGCGACGTAGCCGCCCGCTAAGGCGAGGTGCTGACGCTCGATCAGCAGCACGACGTCGAGCGAGAAGGCGGAGAAGGTCGTGAAGCCGCCGAGGATGCCGGTGGCGAGGAACAGGCGCCACGGTTCGGTCGAGGTGCCGCGGAAAGCGAACCACGCCGCCAGCAAGCCCATCACCAGCGAGCCGACGACGTTGACCGTCAGGGTACCCCACGGGAAGCCGGGGCCGAGCAGGCGCAGGCTGGCGAGGTTCACGCCGTGGCGCAGCGCGGCGCCGATGCCGCCGCCGACGAAGACGATCAGATAGCCCTGCATCTCTCACCCTCTCCCCAGTCCGCCGTCATGGTAGAGTGATTGCCCGGTGGGCGCATGCCGACCGACCTCCGATGGAGCCCGAAAAATGTCCGACCTCACGCCCGAGAATGTCAGGGTCATGCTGTCCAGGATCGGCCTGAGCCAGAGCGAGGTCGCGCGCGTGGTCGGCGCGCAGGAACGCACGGTACGGCGCTGGCTGGGCGGCGAGCCCGGGCCCGATGGCGATTCCTTCATGCCCTCGCCGCAGCATTGGCTACGCCTGTTCAACCTGTGCAAGGCGCAGGACCGTGCCGCCGAGCAGGCGATGCGCCTGATCCGCCGCTTGCGGACCAACGCCGAGGAAACCGGCCGGTCGTTCGAGCCGGTCAGCGTGCGCCTGGCGCGCGACGATGCCGACGCGCGGCGCGCCGGCATGCCGTTCCTGTCGGCGCATGTCGCCGTCGTACGACGGATTGTCGAGCGCTGCGAGGCCGAGCGAATTCCCTACGAGGTCGTCGCCATGGTCACCCCGCCGGCGCGCGGCTAAGACGACCGCCACATAGCTGTGCCTGCCTTGTCCCTCCCTGCTGGGCAGAGACGGAGGCGCGATCGGTAGCGCCCCGAACCGAATACATCAGCCGCTAAGAATGTTCCGGCATCGGGCGCGAGTTTCTTCGCTTCACGTGACCTTGCGCTCCAGCATACGATCCATTTCCTCCGGCGCCGGAACGCGTCCCTCAGGCGTCAGCGTGTCGACCACGTGTGGGAGTTCCTTGCTCATGCCCTTGAGCAGCTCCTCGCGCGATAGCCCGGTATGGGCCATCAGGGTCGCGATCTGCTCCTCGCTCAGCACTTTTGCCAGCACATCGGGCGTGACGGGCTGGTTGGCGCCGGTGCCGACCCAGCTCTTGGCCACGTCGCCTTCACCGGATTTCTGGAACTGGCCCACCAGATCGTTCAGGCCGCCGCTCAGGATGTTACCCGCCTTGCGCTCGCCGCCGGTGCCGCCGCCCTGGGTGCCGTCGCCGGCCTTGGGCCCGTCGTCGCCCTGGGGGCTGTCGCCAAAAGTCTTGCGCATCCAGTCGCCGATGCCACCGCCCTTGCCATCGCCGCTCTTGCTCACAGACTGGACCGCCTTGTAAGCCAGGAGGCCAAGCACGCCTATCGCGATGGGAGATAGGCCGCCGCGGCGACCGAAAATCCCGCCGGGCACCATGCGGTCAGGCCGGCCCATGAAGATATCGAACAAGCCCATGATGACCTCCAGTCGATCGATCCGCTGCGGCTCCGGTCCGGTCAGCGGCTTTGCAAGGTGCGGCCCTACGCCGGAATCATCGAGTTGCGAGAGGCCGCCAACCACGGCTCACAATCAACGACCGTGGGAAACGCCGGATCAGCTTGCGCGTTTCGGCGATGATCGCCGGGCTACCCATGCGGAGATAGAAGCCTATTTCTTGCGGAAGGCGTCGAGCGCGACGACCTTGGTGTCGCTGTCCTTGGCCGGCTTGTCGTCCTTCATGTCGTCGGCCGTGACATGCATCGAGTCTTTCTCGGACGCAGCGGATACACCCTCGGCTGGCGCCTTGTCCCCGCCGGGTGGGCCGGCCAGCGCCGGCAGCTTCTCCGGCGCCGGCAACTGCCCGGCGGGTTGATCGCGCTTCTCGAACTGCAGGCCGAAGCGAACAGAGGGATCGACGAAGGCGAGCATGGCGGCGAACGGCACCTTCAGCCGCTCGTTGCGCTTGTTGAAGCTCACCGTGACCTCGAACGTATCCTCGCCGACCTCGAGGCCCCAGTACTGGTGCTGCAGCACGATGGTCATCTCGTCGGGATACTTCTCGCGCAGATAGTCGGGCATCTGCACGCCGGCCGCCGTGGTGCGGAAGCTGATGTAGAAATGGTGCGCGCCGGGCAGGCCATCGGCCGCGATCATCGTCAGCACGCGGCGAACCACCGAGCGCAACGCATCGTCGACCAGCGCGTCGTATTGCAGCTTGTCAGCCATTCTTCCGTCGGACCTCTAGGCTGAGACTTGGCCGTGTGCCGCGCCCGTGTCAACCCGGCCCGTGTCGACCTGGTTCGTGTCGACCTGGCTCGTGTCGACCCGCGCCGTCACTGCTTGGTCCAGGTGATGCGGTAGATGCAGCCGTCGACGAATTCGACCAGCGTGCTGCGCATATTGCCCCAATAGGTACGAACGGGGCGACCATTGTAGCCGATATCGACCGCCTTCAGCCCGTCATCGCCGATGCGGATCACCATGGGACCGCCATAGGTCGTGCTCGCCTGCAGCACGCCGTTGCTCGCCGTGCCGCTGATGGCGAACGAATCCATGCAGACGCGGCCGCGCGCATGGGTCTGCACCGAAGCCGTCGCCGTCCAGCGCCCGTCGCCGGCATGCAGCGAAGGCGGCGGCCTGCGTGCGGCTTCATCGGCGGCGGCGCGGCGGCGCGCTTCCTCGGCCGCCGCGCGCGCGCGGGCTTCCTCCTCCGCCTTGCGCCGTGCCTCTTCCTGGGCGCGGCGTTGCGGATCGTCGGCGGCGGCCTTTCGTCGTGCCTCCTCTTCAGCCGCGCGTCGCCTGGCCTCCTCGGCCGCGCGAACGCGCGCGGCGTCCTCGTCGGCCTTGCGTCGGGCCTCTTCCTGGGCGCGGCGTTGCTGATCATCGGCGGCAGCCTTGCGCCGCGCTTCCTCGTCCGCCGCGCGCCGCCTGGCCTCGTCGGCCGCGCGAGCGCGCGCGGCTTCTTCATCGGCCACGCGGCGACGGGCTTCCTCCTCGGCGGCGGCGCGGCGGCGCGCGTCTTCCTCGATCGCCCGCGCCCGCGCTGCCTCTTCATCGGCGGCGCGCTGCCGCGCGTCGGCGGCGGCTTTCGCCCGGGCGGCTTCCTCGTCGGCGCGCTGGCGCGCGGCGGCCTCCTCGGTCCGACGGCGTTCGGCTTCGTCGGCCGCGGCTTTGGCCCGGGCGGCGGCTTCCTGCTCGGCCTGACGACGCGCCGCCTCGGCGAGGTCGGCCTTGCGGCGTTCCTCCTCGGCGGCGCGGCGCTGGGCTTCCTCGCGGCGCTGCTCGGAGCCGTCGAACAGGCCAAGCCCGCCGGCGACCAGCACGCCGCCGCCGACGCCCAGCGTCAGGAGGGCGAGGGCGCCGGCGATCACCGGCCAGCGGGAGCGCCTAGTCGGCTGCTCGTCGCGCGGCACGGCCCGGCTGGGCGATCGCTCGCGCAGCGAGAGCTGGCGTACGGATGGTTCGCGGACCGAGGGCTGGCGGCGCGACGGCGAGGCTTCGGACGGCGGCCGCATCGACGGCGTCGCGCCGGGTTGCGACGGCCGGGGTGTCGCCACCGCGCCCGACTTGCTCGAGCGCTGGCCGGCGATCACCGTCGGAAAATCGGTACGCGTCGCCGACAGGCCGGGCTCGGCCGGCATGGGCTCGTCGAAGAGGAGCGCGCGCCATACCGGCACCGATGGCGGGCGGTCGTCCTTGCGCAAGCCTAGCCCGGCGTCGATGCCGGCGAGGAAGGAGTCCGGGTACTTGCCGGCGCCCGACTGCGACGCGGGCACCATGCGGTCGTTGAGCAGGCGCGTCGTGGCGTCGGGCGGCGGCCAGCCGGTGATCGCCTCGTAGATCGTAGCGGCGAGCGCGTAGATGTCGGTCCACGGACCCTGCTCGCCATCGGCCGCGTACTGCTCGGCCGGCGCGTAGCCCGGCGTGTAGACGCTGGTCATGGCGTGGGTGCCGCTGCGCCTGGAGATGCGCGCGGCGCCGAAGTCGACCAGCACCGGCTGGCCGTTGGGCCGGATCAGGATGTTGCCCGGCTTGATGTCGCGGTGCAGGTAGCCGCGGGCGTGCACCGCCTCGAGGCCGCTCAGCAGCTGACGCGTGATCGGCAGCAGGCGCTCGGCCGCCATCGGACCGTCGCGATCGAGGATGAGCGCCAGGCTGCGCCCCTCGATCAGCTCCATCACCATGTAGCCGGTGCCGTTGGTCTCCATGAAGTCGTGCACGGCCACGATATTGGGCGCGCTCATGGCCGCGAGCGTGCGCGCCTCGTCGACGAAGCGCTGGAGGCCCCAGTGGTAGAGTTGCGTGTCGGAGGCCGAGCGCGGGCGGATCGTCGTGTCGTTGTCGCGCACCGCGACATCGGCCGGCAGGTACTCCTTGACGGCGACGTCGCGGCGCAGAGCCTCGTCGCGCGCTCGGTAGGTGATCCCGAACCCGCCTTCGCCCAGCACCGCGCTCAAGGTATAGCGGCCGACACGGTACCCCGTCGGCAGCGCGACCAGTCGACCGCCCTCCATCGGGCCCGCCTCCGTCTCGGCACATCCGCCGAGCAGCCTGAGCATACGCTCATGGCGTCGAGCAGGAAACAATAGGACTGCGCCGGCGATATGGCGGGCCGGCGGCGAAGTGGGGGATGAAATCAAGTGGAGGGGCTTCTGTTGCCCGGTGCCCCTCCGAACCGCGCTTACGTCCGCTGTTTAGGCGGCAGCAGCGAGTGCAACGTCGTTATCGTTGGCACTTCTGGTTTGGCCCGATGACGGCGGAACCATACCGAGCAAAAACTACGCCTTTACTGCGTCCGTCGATCCTGTTTCGCCCCCTCATGGTGGAGGCGCCGGGTACTGCCCCCGGGTCCGAGCCGCCTATTTTACGCAGCGTTTATCGCCATAGCCGGTTGCCCGGCAGAACCAATATAGGGCACCGCGCCGCCGAATTGAAGGCCGACGCGCTTTGAAGGTCGCGTAAAGCGTGGGCAATATCCTCAAGCGAGCGCGAAGCTGCGGGGCGGGGCATGGAAACCGCCTTTCCTCGGTCGGCGCCCGAGACATCGAGCAGCTCAGGGCCGCCGTGCGCCGCGCCCAGGCCTCGACCGGGCAGGACGCCTACCGCTAATCGAACCGCCGCTGGGGCATCGGCGGCGCCGGGTAGCGGCCGAGCTTCAGGTTCCAATAGGCCCAGGAACGCCCATCGAAGACGCCGGGCGGCGCGCGGTCGAGCGCGGCTCGCAGATCGTCATCGCCAAGGTAGCGGCGCAGGACCTTAACGTCGGCATGTGTTCCGTACGTCAACACGTGCGCGATGAAGTGTTCGGGATATCCGAGCGCATCCACCGGTTCCTTGAACCAGACGGTCGCTTTGGCCAGCGCCAGCAGATCGGGTGTCGGATGAAGCGCCTTCATCGTGCCGCGCCTCCGGGTGGCCGAATGGGGGTCAGGCTGGGCAAACGATCAAGATCGACCGCGTCAACGGCGGTTACCAGCCTGCGCCGCACCTCGCTCGGCAATGTCGCGAGGTTACCATCCTCGAAGAACGACAGGGCTTTGAGGGTGATTTGCGGATTGAAAGCGGCCCCATATAGCGCGACGCCGGCCGCGAGAGCCGTGGGCAGATCCACGCCGTTCATCAGAAGTGTGTCGATGTCGACATAGTCCTTGGCCTCGGGTCTGCGCTGCACGGTCGAGACTTTCGTCCCGGCAAGGTCGATGCTTGAGGCTATGCGAATAGCGCTGTGTTCGACAGCGTCGGGCTCCCGCAGCAATCCCAGTCGAGGGACGCCGAAGAACGAGACCAACACAGGCCCGTTGCGCACGACGCGACACGTCAACGTGTTGGCTTCACTGTGGAGGACCGATGCACCGGCGAGAAAAGGAATCTGTTCACTCAGCTTGATGGGATCGAAGTCCGAATGCGTGAAGAAGTCGAAGTCCTCGGACTGACGGTGACCGTAGCGCAGTGCGATCGCCGTGCCCCCGTAAAGAGTGAAGATCGAGGGCACATCGGACAATTCCATCCACAGCGCTCGCTGAGGCGGGGGCAGAATGTCGAGCCGGGGCGTCAGAAGTGCTGGCATCGGTCGTCGATAGCCTACACCAGAGCGCCTCCGGATGCCGCTTTTCCCCGTTCAGTCCGGCGGCCCGGGGCGATAGATTGGCGTCCAACCACGGAAAGCGCCATGCCCCTCTCGACCGACCAGAAAGCCGAAATCGACCAGCTCCGCGCCGACGCGACGCCGACACGGCGCGCTGTGGCGCCCGCGCTGGAGGAGATCCTCTACGCGGCGCTGCCGGTGCTCGACCACGGCTTCGTGCGTGTCGTCGACTACATGGGTGACGACGCCGCCGTGGTGCAGGCGGCGCGCGTGTCCTATGGCCGCGGCACCAAGAAGGTCAGCGAGGATCGCGGGCTGATCAACTACCTCATGCGGCACCGCCACACGACGCCGTTCGAGATGTGCGAGATCAAGTACCACGTGAAGCTGCCGATCTTCGTGGCGCGTCAGTGGATCCGCCACCGCACCGCCAACGTCAACGAGTACTCGGCGCGCTACTCGATCCTCGATCGCGAGTTCTACATCCCCAGGCCCGAGCACCTGGCGGCGCAGAGCCAGGTCAATCGCCAGGGCCGCGACGCCGTGCTCACGGGCAAGGAGGCCGAGCGGGTCTTCGCGATCCTGCGCAAGGATTCCGAGTTGGTCTACGAGCACTATCTGGAGATGCTCAACGAGGGCGAGGATGGCGCCGCGCTCGATCCCGAGCGCTCCGGCCTTGCGCGCGAGCTGGCGCGCATGAACCTGTCGCTGAATTACTATACCCAATGGTACTGGAAGACCGACCTGCACAATCTCATGGGATTCCTCTCGCTGCGCGCCGACGCGCACGCTCAGTACGAGATCCGCGCTTATGCCGATGTGATGATCGACACGCTCAAGCGCTGGACGCCGGCCTGCCACGAGGCGTTCATGGAATATCGCATGGGCGGCGCGCATCTCTCGGAGAAGGGGCTGGCGGCGGTCAAGCGGATGCTTGCGGGCGAGGCCGTGGACGCGAAGTCGAGCGGCCTGTCGGCGCGCGAATGGCGCGAGCTGATGCAGTCGCTGGGACGCCCGGCGTGACGCCTCAGCGCCCGAGCTCGAACTCCAGCCTGACGCGGTTGGGATGGGCGGCGGCGAACTTGCGCAGCTCGGCCGCCATGCGCTCGGCGCCGGCGGGATCGACGACGTAGATCGAGAAAGCGGCCTCGGGCGCGGCCACGGGTCGGCCGGTCGCGACCTTGGTGAAGGGCGGCCGGCCGCCGACCCATTGCGCATAGTAGTCGTCGAACAGGATCGCGATCTTGACGTCGCGCCGCTTCACGAGAGCGCGCACCGTGTCGTTGTCGAGCCGGCGCGCCAGCACCAGTGTCGCGATCTCCTGGTCGCCCAGCGCCAGGATATCCGTCAGCGCCGGCGAGGCGCGCCACATCAGGGCGCCGATATTCATCGCCATGACCGGGTCGTCCGGGCGCGTCTCGCCGACGAACTCGGCCGGCCAGAAATCGCGCTGCCAGACTGTCGCCGCGGCGAGCCCGGGATCGCGATGCATGATCAAGCCGCGGTGCGCCAGCAGACCGCCGACGATCGTGGCGACGGCCAGTCCGAGGATCGCGGCGCGCGCAGTGATGGGGCGAGGCGGCGGCGCGATATGGGCCAGCGCCACCGGCAGGTTCACCGAGAAGAGCGCCAGCAGATAGCCCTCGTAACGGCCGCCCCAGCCGAAATGGCCGAAAGTGGCATGGATCCAAGCGCCGACAAGCGATAGCGCCAAGGCGATCCACCAGGCCCGTTTGATGGTCTCGCGATCGCGCTTGGCCGTCCACAGCAGCACGATGGCCGAGATCACCATGAGCGCCGCCAACAGCGGCACGTAGACGATCAGCCGCTTCAGCGGATACCAGAGCAGGAACTTGGCCAGCACCCAGGGCGAGCCCTGTGTCAGCAGATCGCCGAGACCGGTCTTCACCAGGATCGGTGTCGGCAGCATCCACCAGCCCTCGGCCATCGAGATGGCGCCGAAGACGTAGGGCCCGATCGCCGTGACCAGCAGGGCGGCGACGGCGAAGAGCCATTGCCGCGCGAGCAGGCCGCCGACCACGGCCAGTGCGCCCAGCCACAGGCTTTCGTAGCGCACCAGCGGCACGGCGAAGAGCGCGAGGTAGAGCACGATGTTGTCGGCGAGTTCGTCGGCATCCGACAGGCGGCGCGCCACCGCGTCGACCGCGATCAGCATCAGCGCGGCGTGCGCCACGTGCTCCATCGCGCCCAGGACCAGGGTGATCGGCGCCGCCGCCAGCATGAGCGCGATCGCCCCGGTGATCGCCCAGCCAACGCGCCAGGTGCCGCCGACGGTCTGCCAGCGCGTTCCCTGCGCGGCGTTGGCCAGAGTCACCGCGGTGTCGGCTGGCCGCGACAGCTGCTCGGCGGCGACCAGCAGCAGGCCGACCGCCGCCAGGATGTTGAGCACGAAGACGATGGTCTCGCCGACTCCGAACATGGCGTAGGCCATGCTCAGCGCCAGCACCCAGAGCGGCGAGGACGACGCCGAGGCGAACTCGCGTGGCGTCAGGCCGTAGACGCTGTGCTCGGTCAGCGTGCGCGCCATCGCCATGTGGATATAGGCGTCGTCGAGCCAGGAGATCAGCCGGCCGTCGCAGGCGTCGATGACCGCGACGATGGAAGCGGCCATGCCGCCCGCGAACACGAGCAGCAGCGCGATCGACAGCAGGAAACGGGTGGGGCGCGTCAGGGTCGGGAACATCAGCGCATCACCATAGCGATGCGCCCCGGTCGCTGCCATAAACGCGCGCGAGACGAACGGCCGCGCGGAGACGCCCCGATGATCGACACGCCGCACAGACCCATGCGCATCCTGCCGGAGCGCAAGCGCCATGCCGCCGCCGTCGAGGCGCTGATCGCCGCCTCGTTTGGCCCCGACCGCATGCAGAAGACGGTCTACAAGCTGCGCGAGAACGTCAAACCGATCCGCGAGCTGTGCACCGTCGCGGTCGACGACAAGGGGCGGCTGGTGGCCAGCCTGCGGTTCTGGCCGATCCTGATCAACGGGCAATGGCCGGCGGTACTGCTGGGGCCGCTGGCCGTGTCGCCGGAACTGCGCGGCCAAGGCTTCGGCAAGGCGCTGATGTGGCACGCGCTGGCGCGCTGCCGAGAGCTCGGCATCGCGCGCATCATCCTGGTCGGCGATCCCGAGTACTACATTCCGTTCGGCTTCCGCCGCGATCTGGCGCTGCACCTCCAGCTGCCGGGCTGGGTCGAGGAGCGCCGTTTTCTGGCGCTCGAGACCATCGCCGGCTCGATGATCGGGGTGCACGGCATGATCGGCACGGCCGGGCCACCGCCGAAGAAAAAGCCGGACCCGAAGAAGCCGGCGGCCAAGAAGCGCGACCGTATGCGCGATCAGGCGCGCAAGGCGCAGGCCAAAAGCCGCCTTGAACGCCGTCGCAAGGCCGCCAAGCGCAAGCGCGGGTGAGTGACGCGTGCGCCCTCGCGCCGCGCTTGGCAGGACACTGCCGCCCACGCGTGCCGCACGCGTGAATGAAACGGACAAGGGGAAAGGAAGGGAAAGGAAAGGAAAGGAATGGAAGGCGTTCCGACGGTGTCGGCCGCGTTGGACGCGGCCGATGGGGGATCGCCTACGGTTGGCGTCCGACCCGAGTCAGCGAATCACGATTCGTGGCGCCGGTCTGCTCTGCTCGCCGCCGTCCAACGCGGCCCAGACGCGGGCGGCGATGTCGCGGTAGATGCGGGCGTGCTCGCCGTCGGGCTTGGCGGCGACAATGGGATGGCCGGAGTCGGAATGGGTGCGGATATCGAGATGCAACGGCACTTCGCCGAGGAAGGGCACACCGAGCTTCTCGGCCTCGTGGCGGGCGCCGCCATGGCCGAAGATCTCCGAGCGCTCGCCGCAATGCGGGCAGAGGAAGAAGCTCATGTTCTCGACGATGCCCAGCACCGGCACGGCGGTCTTGCGGAACATGCCCAGTCCCTTGCGGGCGTCGATCAGGGCGATGTCCTGCGGCGTCGACACGATCACCGCGCCGGCCAGCTTGACCTTCTGCGCCATGGTGAGCTGGGCGTCGCCGGTGCCCGGCGGCATATCGACGATCATGACGTCGAGCTCGCCCCAGTCGACGTCGCGCAGCATCTGTTCCAGCGCGCTCTGCACCATGGGCCCACGCCAGATCATCGGCGTGTCCTCGGCCACCAGGTAGCCGATCGACATTGTCTTCAGCCCATGGCGCTCGATCGGCGAGAGGATGCGGCCGCCTTCCTTGGGCGTCGGCTTCTCGGTCACCTTCAGCATGCGCGGCATGGACGGGCCGTAGATGTCGGCGTCGAGCAGCCCGACCTTTCGGCCGAGCGCGGCCAGGCCCAGCGCGAGATTCACGGCGGTCGTCGACTTGCCGACGCCGCCCTTGCCCGAGGCCACGGCAACGATGTGCTTTACGCCGGGCGCCAGCAGCGCCGCCTGGGCGTCGCCACCTTTTGCGGGAACACTGGGCGCGGCACGGCCGGCGCGCTGGCCGGCGTGGTGGTGCGGCGCCGGCGCGCGCGCGGCCGGCCTTTCGGCGGTCATCACGGCGGTGACGCTCTGCATGCCCGGAATGGCGCGCACCGCGGCCTCGCAAGCCTGGCGCAGCTTCTCGATGCTGGCGCCCATCGCCGGGTCGACCTTCAGCGCGAACTGCACGTGACCGCCACGGGTGGCGATGCCGTCGATCAGGCCGGCCGAGACGACGTCCTTGCCCGACGCTGGATCGCGTATCGCGGCCAACGCACCCTCTACCGCCGCGCGGTCGATTTCCGCCATGTCAGCCTCCGCCCGCTTGAATAGCCACGCCAGCGCCCAATATCGACGCGGACGCTTCCTTGCGCCGCCCCGGTGCGTGTCATATAGGCGTCCCGGTCGAATGCAAGAAGGACGGACGCCCTGGTGCCGGCCGTCCAGCGAGGGTGTGAATGCCTTGGAACAACAATAGTGGCGGCGGCGGCCCTTGGGGCGGCGGCGGTCAGGGCGGCGGGGGTGGACCCTGGGGCGGCAAGGACAACAAGCCGCGCGGCCCGTTCGGCGGCGGACCCAAGCCACCCGATATCGAGGAGGTCCTGCGCAAGGGCCAGGATCGCCTGAAGAACCTGATGCCCGGCGGTATGGGCTCGGCGCGCGGCATCGTGCTGATCGGCCTGCTGATCGTGGGCGTCTGGCTGGTTACCGGCTTCTATCGCGTCGAGACCAACCAGCAGGCGATCGAGCTGGTATTCGGTCAGCCGCGCGGCGCGCCGACTGGCGAGGGCCTGCAGTACAACCTGCCCAGCCCGATTGGTCGCGTGATCAAGGTCGATGTCACCAACCAGCGCTCGGTGACCATCGGCGCCGGCGCCCAGCCCGACGCCCGGCCCACTCGCGGCCCGCGCCAGATCGCGACCTCGGAAAACCTTATGCTGACTGGGGACGAAAACATCCTCGACGTCGGCTTCGTCGTCTTCTGGCAGGTCGCCGACGCGAGGAACTACGTCTTCAACGTGCCCAATCCGGACGAGACGGTGAAGGCGGCGGCCGAATCGGCGATGCGGCAGGTGATCGGCCGATCCCAGTTGCAGTTCGCCCAGACCGAGGGCCGCAGCCGCATCGAGCAGGACGCGCGTGACGAGATCCAGCGGATGCTCGACAGCTACGGCGCCGGTATCCGGATCACCCAGCTTCAGCTGCGCCAGTCCGACCCGCCGGCGCAGGTGATCGCCGATTTCCGCGACGTGCAGGCGGCGCGCGCCGACAAGGAGCGCCGCATCAACGACGCCAACGGCTACCGCAACGAGATCCTGCCGCGCGCCAAGGGCGAGTCCGAGGTGATCATCCAGGCGTCCGAAGCCTATCGCACCGAGATCCTCAACCGCGCCCAGGGCGACGCCCAGCGGTTCATCTCGGTCTACAACCAGTACACGCTGGCCAAGGACATCACGACGCAGCGCATCTATCTCGAGACCATGGAGCAGATCCTGCGCAACGTGAACAAGGTGCTGATCGACAAGAACGGCGGCGGTGTTGTGCCTTATCTGCCGCTGCCCGAGTTGCGTCGTGCCCCGGCCGTCGCCGACCCTGCGCCGCAACCGACGACCACGGGAGGCACGCGATGAGCAGCCGCAGCATCATCCTGATCGTCGTCCTGGGCGTGCTGGCGCTGCTCGTCCAGCAGTCGTTCTTCATCATCGATCCGACCAAGCAGGCGCTGGTCACGCAGTTCGGCGCCATCGTCGGCAAGCCGCGTACCGAGCCCGGGATCTATCTCAAGATCCCGCTGGTCCAGGACGTGGTGAAGATCGAGAAGCGGCTGCTGCACATCGAGGCCGAGGAATTCGAGCTGATCGCCGGCGACCAGAAGCGTCTGGTGGTCGACGCCTTCGCCCGCTACCGCATCGTCGATCCTCTGAAGTACTACCAGGCGACCGGCAACAACGAGGTGGTCTTCCGTGGCCAGCTCAGCAACCTGATCAACGGCAACATCCGCCGCGAGCTGGGCACCGTGCCGCTGCAGGCCGTGCTGTCGGGCCGTCGTGGCCAGCTGATGCGCGAGATCACCGACCTGGTGCAGGGCTCGGCGCTGCGCGACTACGGCGTCCAGGTCGTCGACGTCCGCATCAAGCGGGCCGACCTGCCGCAGGCCAACTCCGAGGCGGTGTTCAACCGCATGAAGACGGAGCGCCAGCAGGAGGCGCGTCAGCTGCGCGCCGAGGGTGACGAGGAGAACCAGCGTATCCGCGCCAACGCTGACCGCGAGCGCACCGTCCTGCTGTCGGAGGCCCGCCGTAAGGCAGAAGTACTGCGCGGCGAAGGCGACGCCACGGCCATCAAGGTCTACGCCGACGCCTTCGGCCGCGACCCGCAGTTCTACGCCTTTTATCGTTCGATGGAGGCCTACCGGCAGGCGCTGGGCGGAGGCGGCACGACCATGGTGCTGAGCCCGGACAGCGAGTTCTTCCGGTATTTCGGCTCGATCACCGGCAAGCCGGACGACAAGAAGTAGTGGCGCGCCACCTCATCCCCGTCCGCGGGGGTAGGGTGGAGCCCCGTTACCGTTGCAAGAATGTCACCCTCACGAAAGTTTTAACGTTCGTCCCACATGCACGCCAGCGCCACATTTGCGCCACCTCGGCCCCCCATGTAGGACTCCGGGTTAATGGGTTTCGACGCGTTTCCGGCGCTCGCTTTTTCGACCGGCCGGAAACCCTCGGAGGCTAACTGTGAGCACTACATCCGTCCTGTCGTCCGCCGACCTCCGGGGAGGGGGATCGGTTCGTGGCTTATTCTCCCTGATGCGCGGCGCGGCCTTCGCCGCCGTTGGCGCTTTCGCGCTGCTGGTCGTGTCGCCGGCCAGCGCGCGTGACGCGCCGCCAGGCTTCGCCGATCTTGCCGAGAAGCTGCTGCCGGCTGTGGTGAACATCGCCACCACGCAGGCCGCCGCGCCCGACCGCGCACGCCCGCGCGACATGCCGCAAGCGCCGCCTGGTTCGCCGCTCGAGGACCTGTTCCGCGAGTTCTTCCGCGACCGCCAGGGGCAGGGGCCGAACCAGCCGCGCCGCGGCACGTCGCTGGGCTCCGGCTTCATCGTCGACCCGCAGGGCTACATCATCACCAACAACCACGTGATCGAGGGCGCCGACGAGATCACGGTGCAGTTGCACGACGACACGCAGCTCAAGGCCAAGCTGATCGGCCGCGACACGCTGATCGACATCGCCGTGCTCAAGGTCGAGCCGCCCAACAAGAAGCCCCTGCCGTTCGTGAAGTTCGGCGATTCCGACAAGACCAGGATCGGCGACTGGGTGGTGGCGATCGGCAACCCGTTCGGCCTGGGCGGCACGGTCACCGCCGGCATCGTCTCGGCGCGCGCGCGTGAGATCGGCGGCCGGTACGACGACTACATCCAGACCGACGCCTCGATCAACAAGGGCAACTCCGGCGGCCCGCTGTTCAACATGGACGGCGACGTGATCGGCGTGAACACGGCGATCTTCTCGCCCACCGGCACCAGCCTGGGCATCGGCTTCTCGATTCCCGCCAACATCGCCAAGTCGGTCGCCGATCAGCTGCGTGAGTTCGGCAAGGTGCGCCGCGGCTGGATCGGCGTGCAGATCCAGGGCGTGTCCGAGGACATGGTCGAGCCTTTCGGCCTCGACAAGGCGCGCGGCGCCCTGATCGCCGGTCTGACCCCCAACGGCCCGGCCGAGAAGGGTGGCCTCAAGCAGCGCGACGTCGTGCTGAGCTTCAACGGCAAGGACGTGCCGGACTCGCGCAAGCTGCCGCGCATCGTCGCCGACACCCGCGTCGGCGACACGGTCGAGGTGGTGGTCCAGCGCGGCGGCAAGCGCCAGACCCTGCGCATCAAGGTCGGCGAGCTCGAGGAGCCGGACAAGCAGGTCGCCTCGGCGCCCGGCACCGCCCGGCCGCAGACGCCACCCAAGGACCCCGATCCGCCGGGCACGATCGAGCCGTTCGGTCTGACGGTGTCGCGGTTGACCGACCAGCTGCGCGAGAAGCACGGCCTGGGCGATGCCCAGAAGGGTGTTGTGGTGATCGCCGTCGCCAATGGCAGCCCGGCGGCCCAGAAGGGGATCAAGGTCGGCGACCTCGTGCTCGAGGTCGCCCAGCAGGAGATCTCCACGCCTTCGGACATGAAGGCCAAGGTCGACGAGTTGGTGAAGCAGAAGAAGAAGGCCGCGGTCCTGCTCGTCGAGACCAAGGGCGACCCGCGTTTCGTGGCTTTACGCCTCGAGAAATAGCGGCGCTGCCGCCCAAAAGATGACACGGCCGGCCCCGATGGGCCGGCCGTTTCGTATCGGAGACGCCGACGTTACGCTGGCGGCATGAACGGCACGATCCTCTGCGGCGATATTGGCGGCACCAATGCCCGTCTGGCGCTGAAGCGCGACGGCGCCATGGGTGCGGTCGTGACCCTCGCCGTGGCCGATCATCCTGATCTGGTCTCGGCGATCCGGGCTTTCCTCGGCGCGCGTCCCGACATCGACGGCGCTCTGCTGGCGGTTGCCGGCCCGGTGAGCGCGGGCCGCTGCGTGCTGACCAATAGCGGCTGGATCGTCGATGCCGCTGACCTGAAGTCCGCCCTGCGGGCCGAGTGGGTCTCGGTGGTCAATGACTTCCAGGCCCAGGCCTGGGCGCTGCCGGCGCTCGGTGCGGGCGATCTGGCGCCGCTCGGCGGCGGCCCGATCCGGCCGGATCAGCCCCTGGCGATGATCGGGCCAGGCACCGGCCTGGGCATGGCCTGCCTGATGCCCAACGGCACCGTTGTCGTCTCCGAAGGCGGCCACGCCACCCTGGCCGCCGGTGACGATCGCGAGGCTGCGGTGCTCGCTTGGCTGCGCGGCAAGTTCGGCCACGTCTCGGCCGAGCGCCTCCTGTCGGGCGACGGCATGGAGAACCTGCACGCCGCGCTGGCGGCGCTCGATGGCGTCGAGCAGGCGCATCGCGAGTCCGTCGCGATCACGGCGGCGGCGCTCGATGGCTCTTCGCCGCGCTGTGTCGAGACCCTCGATCGCTTCTGCGCCATCCTCGGCGCGCTGGCCGGCGACCTGGCGCTGCTCTTCGGCGCGCAGGGCGGCGTGTTCATCACCGGCGGCATCGCGCCGGCGATCCTGCCGGCGCTGCGGCGCTCGCCCTTCCGCGCCCGCTTCGAGGCCAAGGGCCGCTTGCGCGACTGGCTCGCGCCGGTCGCGACCTCGGTCATCACCCGGCCCAACGCCGCCTTCGTCGGCATCGCCGCGCGACTGGCGTCAGGTCGGCGCGACTAGTGCGATCCGTTCACTGTCATCCCGGTCGCAGCGAGCGATCCAGGCGCTTTCCCTAGATTCCTCGCTTCGCTCGGAATGGCGGGAGACTTCAGCCGACCGGATTCGCTCTAGGCGACCTTGACGATCAGCTTGCCGAAGTTCTCGCCCTTGAGCAGGCCCATGAAGGCGGCCGGCGCGTTGTCGAGTCCGTCGACCACCGTCTCGCGATGGCGGATCTTGCCGGCCTTCAAGAGGCCGCCGACCTCGCTGACGAACTCGCCCATGCCGGCGATGTGGTCGGAGACGATGAAGCCTTCGATGCGCAGACGCTTCTGCACGATAGAGAACATCTTCTCGGGGCCGGGCTTGGGCGTGGCGTCCTGATACTCCGAGATCGCACCGCAGAAGATCATGCGGCCGAAATTGTTCATGCGCGCGAAGACGGCGTGCATGATGGCGCCGCCGACATTCTCGAAGTCGACGTCGATGCCCTTGGGGCAAAGCTTGTCGAGCACGGCGCCGTAGTCGCGCTCCCGGCGATGGTTGAAGCAGGCGTCGTAGCCCAGCTCCTTCACCGCCCAGTCGCATTTGGCGTCGTCGCCGGCGCAACCCACCACGCGCGCGCCGCGCAGCTTTGCAAGCTGTCCCGCGAGCTGGCCCACCGCGCCGGTCGCGGCCGAGACGAAGACGGTCTCGCCTTCCTTGGGCTGACCCATGCGGATCATGCCGTGATAGGCGGTGTAACCGGGCATGCCGAGGATGCCGAGATGCGCGGGCAGCGGCGCGGCGGCGGGATCGATCTTGCGCAGGCCCAGGCCGGTGTGCGCGGTGTAGTGCGCCCAGTCGAGCATACCGATCACGGTGTCGCCGACGGCGAATTTCGCGTTCTTCGAGTCGACGATCTCGCCGACGCTGCCGCCGGTCAGCGGCTTGTCCAGCTCGAAGGGCGGCACGTAGGAGCGCAGCTCGCTCATGCGCGGGCGCATGTAGGGATCGAGCGAGAGGTAGCGCGAGCGCACGACGATCTCGCCGTCCTTCGCGACGGGCACGGCCGCGCTCTCGCTGCGGAAGTTCGCCGCGGTGACGTCGCCCGTGGGGCGGCTGGCAAGCACGATGCGGGTGTTGGCGGCCATGGACGATCTCCCTGTCGTGGTCCTTCTGCATAGACGGCGTGCCGGCCAGCGTCCACACTGACGCGACCGGGGCTTGGGAGGCATGTATGAGGGCGTTTCGTATCGCGGTGCTGGCGGCCTGCGCGGCCCTGTTCGCGGCGACGGCATCAGCACAGCTCGATCTGTCGCGCGATATCCCCGGCGCCAAGGATCACCCGCTGATCCCGCGCTACGCGGGCTCCGTGATCTTCGGCCACAAATTCCAGCGCTACTCCGAGGCGACCATGCCGCTGGGGCCGGCGACCAAGACGTTCGACGCCAAGCGCGGCTTCGAGCGGTTCGAGAAGCTGGAGGGGCCCCGCACTACGATTCTCTACCTTGCGCCACCGGAGCGAACCTCGCTCGAGGTCTATCGCAACTATCGCAACGCGCTGGAAAAACAGGGCTTCGCCACGCTTTGGGAGTGCCGCGCCGACGATTGCGGCGTGCAGATCGATGACGCCATCTATTTCTATTCCAACGAGCGCCAGATCACCAGCAACGGGGTGGCCCAGTACGCCTTCACCATGGGCGTGGAAGATCCGCGGCTATGGGTCGGCAAGCTCGACCGGCGCGAAGGGCCGCTTTGGGTGCTGGTGTTCACCGGCTTTTCCGGCAACGCCGGCGACAGCCGCGCCGGCAACCGGGTCCAGGTGCTGGTCGACATCGTCGACAAGGGCACGATGGAGCAGCGCATGGTCACCGTCGACGCCAAGGAGATGGAGACCAATATCGGCCGCGATGGACGGCAGGTGATCTACGGCATCCTGTTCGATTTCGACAAAGCCGACATCAAGCCCGAATCCAAGGCGCAGCTCGACCAGATGGCGGCGCTGATGAAGGCCAACCCGGCACTGAAGGTTTACATCGTCGGCCACACCGACAATCAGGGCGGCATCGAGTACAACCTGTCGCTCTCGCAGCGCCGGGCCGAATCCATCACCCGCGCCCTGGCCACGCAATACGGCATCCCGGCCGCCCGCATGGCGGCGCGCGGACTGGGACCGTTCGCGCCCGTCGCCAGCAACGACACCGAGGACGGCCGCGCCAAAAACCGGCGCGTCGAGATCGTCAAGCAGTAGGTGTCAGGCGAGCTCGATTTGGTAGCGGATGAAGCCGCGGTTCTCGGCGACAGCGTCGTAGAGCCGCCGCGCCGTCGCATTGCTATGGTGTGTCTGCCAATGGACGCGCGCCAGCTTGCGCGCACGCGACCAGTCGCACACCGCCGCGATCAGCGCGCGGCCGACGCCCTTGCCGCGCACGTCGGCCGACGTGAACAGGTCCTGCAGGTAACAGACGTCCAGTCCCGAGGTGCTGGCATGCGGCAGGAAGTGCGCGATGCCGGCCAGCCCGCCGCCGAGCCTGGCGCCCAGCGCGTGCACGCGCTCGTCGGCCTGGAACGCCGCCCAGCAGCGGTCGTACTCGGCCTGCGGCATGGTGCGTTCGTAGAAGGTGATGTAGCCGCGGAACAGGATTTCCCATTCCGTGCGGTCGGCAGGGGTCAGCTTTCCGATGGTGAGCACGTCTGCACGCTATAGGGCCGTGCTGCTCGCCACGACCAAGGACTTGTCCCGATCGCTCTACCCGGTGAACTGCTCGCGCCTATAGCCCTGGAGATATAGCAGCGCGGTAAGGTCACCATGATCGATGCGCGCCCGCGTGGCCGCCGCGACGGCCGGCTTGGCCCGGAAGGCGACGCCGAGGCCCGCCGCCTGCAGCATCGGCAGATCGTTGGCGCCGTCGCCCACCGACATCGTCTCCTCCATGGGCACGCCGCGCGACGCCGCCAGCTCTCGCAGCGACTCCAGCTTCGCTTCCTTGCCGAGGATCGGTTCGCCGACCGTCCCCGTGAGTACCGAGCCGTCGTCAAGCAGGCGGTTGGCGCGGTCCTCGTCGAAGCCGACTTCGGCGCGAACCATCGCCGTGTAGACGGTGAAGCCGCCGGACACCAACGCACAGTAGGCTCCGTTGGCGCGCATCGTGGCGACAAGCTCGCGCGCGCCCGCCATGGTGCGGATACGCGTCGCCGCCTCGGCGAGCCGCGTCACCGGCAGGCCCTTCAGCAGCGCGACCCGCTCGCGCAGCGCGCCGGCGAAATCGATCTCGCCGTTCATCGCGCGCGCTGTGATCGCGGCGATGCGCTCGCGCAGGCCGAGAAACTCGGCCAGCTCGTCGAGCATCTCGTTCTCGATGATGGTCGATTCCATGTCGGCGACCAGCAGCCGCTTGCGGCGATGCGCAGTCGGCTGCACGACGGCGTCGACCGGGCGGTCGCGCAGCGCGGCGCGCGCCGCCGTCGCGGCCTCGGCGCCAGCGACGGGCAGGTCGACCGCGACACCCTCGGCCAGCCAGTCCGCCGACGCCGCTCGAACGCCCAACGCGCGCGCCACGTCCTCGACGCAAGCCCGATCGATCGCCGGCTTGGCCGGATCGGCGATCAGGGTCAGGACGTGCGTCATTGCGAGGGTTCTCCGCGAAAGGCGGCGCACTATGGTCACGGTCCGCCGCCCCGTCCACCGCCGCGCCGACGCATGCTATGAGCCGCTAATGAAGGCTGAGCGACACGCGCTGATCGTCTCCGGGCCGACGGCGTCGGGGAAGTCGGCGTTGGGCCTGCGGATCGCCGCGCGCGTTGGTGGCGTGATCATCAACGCCGATGCGATGCAGACCTATGGCGCCTTTTCGATCCTCACGGCGCAACCGACCGAGGCGGAGCGCGCCGCCGTGCCGCATGCGCTCTATGGCGTGCTGCCGCTGACCGAGACGCTGAGCGCCCAGCGCTGGCGCGAGCTGGCCTTGATCGAGATGGAGCGGGCTGTCGACGCCGGCCGCGTGCCGCTCCTGCTCGGTGGTACCGGCCTGTATCTCAAGGCGCTGACGCAGGGGTTGGCGCATGTGCCCGAGGTGCCGCCGGCGATCCGCGCGCGCGCGGATGCCGAATGGCAAGCGCTCGGCGCGGCCGCCTTCGCCGCGCGGCTGGCCGAGCATGACCCGCCGACGGCGGCGCGGCTGAAGCCCAATGATCGCCAACGCCACGTGCGGGCGTGGGAGGTCTGGCTGGCGACCGGTCGCCCGCTATCGGCGTGGCAGCAAGCGCCGGGTGAGGGGGCGCCGCCCGGCTGGCGCTTTCGCACGCTGGTGCTGGCACCGCCGCGCGAGGTCCTGCGCGCGAAGATCGCCACCCGGTTCGATGCGATGATCGCCGATGGCGTGGTCGAGGAGGTGCGGCCAGTCTGGAGTGTGGTTCGCGATGGAACTCTGTCGCCGGGCCTTCCCGGGCTGAAGGCTCATGGGGCGCCGGAGCTGTTTCGGTACCTGGATGGCGAGATCGCCTTGGCCGAGGCGGTGCGGATCGCCGTCGACCACACCCGGCAATACGCAAAGCGTCAAATGACCTGGCTTCGGCATCAGATTATTGCCGATGCGGTCATAGATGAGACATCTTCTGACAAGATCGACGATATGTTGAAACTTTCGGACAATCTATAGACCTCAAACTTTGCGTTTGTTTGCGATTTCGGGTTGACCCCCGACTTCGGCGTCGTATATGGTCCGGCCCGCCGCGAAGCCCTCCGCTTCGCGGCTCGTGTTTCCAGTGGAGAGGGCCATGACTGCCGAGAGCAAGACGACCGGTGCCGACCTGGTGATCAAGACGCTGATCGACCAGGACGTCGAGGTCGTTTTCGGCTATCCCGGCGGCGCCGTCCTGCCGATCTACGACTCGCTCTTCAAGCAGAACCGGCTGCGCCACATCCTGGTGCGCCATGAGCAGGCCGCCGTGCACGCCGCCGAGGGCTATGCGCGCTCGACCGGCAAGGTCGGCGTGGTGCTGGTGACCTCTGGCCCCGGTGCCACCAATGCCGTGACCGGGCTGACCGACGCGCTGATGGACTCGATCCCGATCGTTTGCATGACCGGGCAGGTGCCGACGCATCTGATCGGCAACGACGCCTTCCAGGAGGCGGACACCACGGGCATCACGCGGCCCTGCACCAAGCACAACTACCTGATCAAGAACGTCGCCGACGTGCAGCGCGTCGTGGGCGAGGCGTTCTACGTCGCCAAGTCCGGCCGTCCCGGCCCGGTCGTGATCGACCTGCCCAAGGACATCCTGATGGCGCAGCACGACTACGAGCCGCTCAAGAAGACCACGCAGCACAAGAGCTACCGCCCGCAGGTCAAGGGCGACATCAAGCAGATCGAGGCCGCCATCGAGCTGATCGCCAAGGCCAAGCGGCCGGTGTTCTACACCGGTGGCGGCGTGATCAATTCCGGCCCCAACGCCTCGAAGCTGCTGCAGCAGTTCGTGCGCCTGACCGGCTATCCGATCACCAACACGCTGATGGGACTGGGCGCCTATCCGGCGTCGGATCCGCTGTTCCTCGGCATGCTGGGCATGCACGGCACCTACGAGGCCAACCTCGCGATGCACGGCTGCGACGTGATGATCAACATCGGCGCGCGCTTCGACGATCGCATCACCGGCCGCCTCAACGCCTTCTCGCCCAACTCGAAGAAGATCCACGTCGACATCGATCCGTCGTCGATCAACAAGAACGTGCGCGTCGACGTGCCGATCGTCGGCGACGTGGCGCATGTGCTCGAGGACATGATCAAGGTCTGGAAGGCCAGGCAGCCCAAGATCGACCAGAAGGCGCTGAAGGCGTGGTGGGCGCAGATCAACGAGTGGCGCGGCAAGGACTGCCTGCGCTATCGCCCCTCGACCGAGATCATCAAGCCACAATATGCGCTCCAGCGCCTCTACGAGCTGACCAAAGACCGCTCGCCGATCATCACGACGGAGGTCGGCCAGCACCAGATGTGGGCGGCGCAGTTCCTGAAGTTCGAGAAGCCCAACCAGTGGCTGACCTCGGGCGGGCTGGGCACCATGGGCTATGGCCTGCCGGCCGCCATCGGCGCGCAGATCGCCCACCCCGACAAGCTGGTGATCGACGTCGCCGGCGAAGCCTCGATCCTGATGAACATCCAGGAGATGTCGACGGCGGTGCAGTACCGCACGCCGGTCAAGGTGTTCATCCTCAACAACGAGTACATGGGCATGGTGCGGCAGTGGCAGGAACTGCTGCATGGCGGGCGCTACTCCGAGAGCTACACCGCGGCGCTGCCCGACTTCGTCAAGCTGGCCGATGCCTTCGGCGGCGTCGGCATGCGCTGCAGCAAGCCCGACGACGTCGATCGCGTGATCAAGGAGATGATCGCGGTCGACCGTCCGGTGATCGTCGACGTCTGCGTCGACAAGGCCGAGAACTGCTTCCCGATGATTCCGTCAGGCGCGGCGCACAACGAGATGCTGCTGTCGGCCGAGGACAAGGCGGCGAAGCCGATCTCGGAAGAGGGCATGGTCCTGGTCTGACGACCGTCCCAGCCTTCGCGGGGCGCCGCGCCGTCGCGGCCGCCCTTCCTTCGACGCGCCTCCAGGATATTCGATCATGACGTCCGCACCGACCAACGAACGCCACACCATCTCGGTGCTGGTGGACAACGAGCCGGGCATCCTCGCCCGCGTCGTCGGCCTGTTCTCCGGCCGCGGCTACAACATCGAGAGCCTCACCGTCGCCGAGACCGACCGCAAGCGGAACCTCTCGCGCATCACCATCGTCACCACGGGCACGCCGATGGTGATCGAGCAGATCAAGGCGCAGCTCGATCGCCTGGTGCCGGTGCACAAGGTGCACGACCTCACCGTCGAGGGCCCGCATGTCGAACGCGAGCTGGCGCTGATCAAGACCAAGGGCGGTGGCGACAAACGCGTCGAATCGCTGCGCATCGCCGATATCTTCCGCGCCAAGGTCGTCGACAGCACCAACGAGTCGTTCGTCTTCGAGGTCACCGGCTCGAGCGAAAAGGTCGACGCGTTCATCAAGCTGATGGAGCCGCTGGGCCTGATCGACGTCTGCCGCACCGGCATCGTCGCCATCTCGCGCGGCCCCAACGGCGTGTGATGGGCCGCGCCTCGCCTTACCTTCCCCCTCCGGGGGAAGGTAAGACCAAGTCGAATGGGCCGGATGCGATAGCCCTGCCCCTCCGGGGGAAGGAAGGAGCTGCCGGAGGGCGCCCATGGACCTGACCTACGGCCTGATCGGCTTCGCCATCGCCCATATGCTGGCGGTGGCCAGCCCCGGCCCCAGCTTCGTGCTGGTGGCGCAGGTCGCCGCATCGCGTTCGCGCGCCGCCGCGCTGGTGGCGACGGCGGCGCTGACCCTGGGCGCGGCGCTGTGGGCGGCGGCCGCGTTGTTCGGCCTGCAATCGCTGTTCAAGCACGCCGACTGGCTCTATCTGGCGTTGCGCATCGGCGGTGGTTTGTACCTGCTCTGGCTGGGCTATCAGCTGATCCGCTATGCCGGCAAAGGTGATCTCGCGACGCCTGCCGGCAGCGGGGAGGCGGCCACCGACATGCGCGGCATCTTCTGGAAGGCGCTGCTGGTGCAGCTGTCCAACCCGAAGGTGATCGTCTTCTTCAGCGGCATCATGGCCGCCCTGCTGCCGCGCGATCTGTCGCCGCAGGCCGCCGTGATCGTCGTGATGATCGTCGCCTTCAACGAGTTCGTCTGGTACGCGCTCGTCTCGCTGCTGTTCTCCGGCGGCCGCGCGCGTCAGTTCTACCGCGGCGCGCGGGTCTGGATCGAACGGGTCACCGGCGGCGTGCTCGCCGTCCTCGGACTTCGGCTGGCGCTCGACCGGTAGCGCCGCCTTCATGGATTGAGAGATACCGGAACGGAGGGGAAGATGCGGGTCTATTACGATCGCGACGCGGATGTGAACCTGATCAAGGGCAAGAAGGTCTTGGTCGTCGGCTATGGCAGCCAGGGGCATGCCCATGCGATGAACCTGCGCGACAGCGGCGTGAAGGACGTGCGCATCGCGCTCAAGAAGGGCTCGGCCACGGTCAAGAAGGCCGAGGGCGCGGGCTTTACGGTCATGACGCCGGCCGACGGCGCCAAGTGGGCCGACGTCGTGATGATGCTGACGCCCGACGAGCTGCAGTCCGACATCTACAATGCCGACCTCGCGCCCAACATGCGCGACGGCACCGCGCTGGCCTTCGCGCACGGCCTGAACGTGCATTTCAACCTGCTGAGCCCGCGCGCCGATCTCGACGTGTTCATGATCGCGCCCAAGGGCCCGGGCCACACCGTGCGCTCCGAGTACACCCGCGGCGGCGGCGTGCCCTGCCTGGTGGCCGTGGCGCAGAACCCGTCGGCCAATGCGCTGGAGATCGCGCTCTCCTACTCCTCGGCGATCGGCGGCGGTCGCGCCGGCACGATCGAGACCTCGTTCAAGGAGGAGTGCGAGACGGATCTGTTCGGCGAGCAGGTCGTGCTCTGCGGCGGCCTGGTCGAGCTGATCAAGGCCGGCTACGAGACCTTGGTCGAGGCGGGCTACGCGCCGGAAATGGCGTACTTCGAGTGTCTGCACGAGGTGAAGCTGATCGTCGACCTCATCTTCGAGGGCGGCATCGCCAACATGAACTACTCGATCTCGAACACCGCCGAGTACGGCGAGTATCGCTCGGGCCCGCGCATCGTGACGGCCGAGACCAAGGCCGAGATGAAGCGCGTGCTGGAGGACATCCAGTCGGGCCGCTTCGCGCGCGACTGGATGCTGGAGAACAAGGTCAACCAGGCCTCTTTCAAGTCCATGCGCAAGAAGATGGCCGAGCACCCGATCGAGCAGGTCGGCGAGAAGCTGCGCGCCATGATGCCGTGGATCAAGGAGAAGGCGCTGGTTGACAAGGCGCGTAACTAGCCGCGCGCCAACGTCCCGCCGCGCGAAGATCGCGCGGCGGGACGATCAGGCGGCCGCATCCGCCGGCGGCGCGGCGCTTCCTGGCAACGACGCGCCGGAACGCGACAACGCTTCCTGCAGGCGACGCTCCTGGTCGGGCGACAGGGACGAGCGGATGACGCGTCCCGTGAAGCTGCTCAGCTCAGCCAGAACCTTCTCCGGCTGCACCTTGCGCACCAGGACGAACAGCGCCGAGGTATTGGGCTGCAGCGTCTCGCCGACCGAGCGAATGAAGTCGTCATTGATGCCGTAGTCGGCCAGCTTACCCGAGAGCGCGCCGGAGCCGGCGCCCAGCGCCGCGCCGGACACCAGCCCAAGCAGCGGGTTGAGGAACACCAGGCCGACCAAGGTGCCGAACATGCCGCCCCACAGAGCGCCGCTGGCAGCGCCCATTGTCGTCAGGTTCAAGCTCTGCTTCAGCTTCAACTTGCCGTCGGGGTCCCGTATCGCGACGACGGAGTCCGCCAGATCAATGAGATGCTCGCGCTGTAGACGCCCGAGCTCCGTCAGCGCCCGGTCGGCATCGTGCGGATTGTCGAAGCTGACAACAACGAGTTCGGACATGATCTCCTCTCTGGTGGCGGTGATTTCTATCGTTCGACGCGTATCAGATAGAGTGCTGCTATCACGATTCAAGCGCCGTCGCCGGGTTTGACGTTTCTCGCCGAGGCGAAGAGCCATGACGTGAAATGAGGTGGCGCTCCGCGAGTCCTGTCATATTTCCCTGTGGACGAGCGTTCATTCTCGCGGCAGGGTGATGTAAGATTTTCAGTAGATTCACGCGGTCGCTAAGAAACAGAATACGGGAGGCTTCCGCGTCGAACGCCCGGGTCGAAAGACCCGGGCGTTCTGCGTTCGAGGGTTGCCCGCCGTCGCATCCCATGCGAACGTTCGTTAAGTTCGTAGGGAGGACATCATGGCCCGCTTCGACCGCTTGATCCGCAACGGCATGATCGTCGACGGCAGCCGCGCGCCGCGCTATCGCGCGGACATCGGCATCAGGGACGGCGTGATCGCCGAGATCGGCCGCATCGATCCGTCCGACGCACGTGAGGTGATCGACGCGCAGGGCCTGATCGTGGCGCCGGGCTTCATCGACCTGCACACCCACTATGACGCGCAGCTCTTCTGGGATCCCTACTGTACCTTGTCGGGCTGGCACGGGATCACTTCGGTCGTCATCGGCAATTGTGGCTTCGGCTTCGCGCCGGTGCGGCCGGAGATGCGCGAACGCTCGATGATGACTATGACGCGCGTCGAGGCAATTCCCATGGCCTCGATGCAACAGGGCATGCCGTGGGACTGGGTGACGTTCCCGGAGTTCCTCGACAGCGTCGAGCGCACGCCCAAGGCGATCAACATCCTGCCCTACGTGCCGATCAGCCCGCTGCTGATCTGGGTGATGGGCTTCGAGGCGGCCAAAGCCGGCAAGCGCCCGACCGACGCCGAGCATCGCGAGCTTTGCCGGCTGCTGGAGGAGGCGATGGACGCCGGCGGTTGCGGCTGGTCGGCGCAGCGCATGCTGCCCAGTGGGCCGGCTTGCGTGCAGCGCGATTTCGACGGCTCGCCGATGCCGACCGACGTGATGCACGACGACACCTGCCGCGAGCTCGCCAAGGTGCTGCGCCGGCGCAACGACGGCTTCATGCAGATGCTGCTGGTCTCCGGCGACAACGCCAAGGACCAAGCCTTCTACGAGGAGATGGCGGAACTCAGCGGTCGGCCGATGATCATGAACGTCGTGCAGGCCTTCGATCATCGCCCCGAGATCCACCGCCGCGTGCTGGCCTGGCTCAAGAGCTGCCGTGAGCGCGGGATCCGCGTCGTCGGCCAGGGGCTGACGACTGACGCAGGTTTCACCTTCACCTTCGAGAACTGGAACCTGTTCGATGACTCCCAGGCGTGGTGCGATGCCACCACGGGTACGCTCGAAGAGCGCAAGGCCAAGCTCGCCGATCCGGCGCGGCGCGCGGCGCTGAAGGACAAGATGCCGCGCACCGCGACCGGTCCGCTGCCCGACATCGTGATCGTCGGCCCGCAATCCGAGAAGAACAAGGCGTGGCTCGACCACACGCTGGCCTATGCGGGCCAGAAGATGGGCAAGCATCCGGTCGACGTCATGCTCGACATGGCGGTCCAGGAGGATCTCAAGACCGAGTTCTTCGCCGCACCACCGAACGGCAATATCGAGCATCTACGCGAGATCATGGCCGATCCTTACGTGCTGTTCGGCGTCTCCGACGGCGGTGCGCACACCAAGTTCCTCACCGCAGGGCGCTATCCCACCGAGGCGATCTGCAAGGTCGTGCGCGAGCACGGCATGCTCTCGCTCGAGGAGGCGCACTGGCGGCTCTCGGCGCTGCCGGCGGAGGTCGCGGGCTTCACCGGCCGCGGCGTGCTGCGCAAGGGCGCGCCGGCCGACATCGTGGTCTACGACTACGAGAACCTCGCGGTGCTGCCGGACGAGATCGTGCACGACCTGCCGGGCGGCGAGTGGCGGCGTATCCAGCGCGCACGCGGCTATCGCTACGTGCTGGTCAATGGCGCGGTGACGATCCGCGACGATCAGCAGACCGGCACGCATTCCGGCATGCTGCTGCGCAACGGCACCGGCCGGCGCGCGCCGCAGGCGATGGCGGCGGAGTAGGGCGTGGGCGCCTCGGCCGGGCTGAAGACGCGGCCGACGGCCGAGCCCGATGGCGCGGAGGCGATGCTGCGCGTCGCGCTCTCGCTGTTCGTCGAGCAGGGCTATCACGGCGCCTCGATGCGCGATATCGCCGCGCGTGCCGACGTCAGCGTCTCGGCGGCCTATCACTACTTCCCGTCCAAAGCCGACATGCTGCGCACGATCATGATCCGCGTGACCGAGGATCTGATCGCCGACCTCGAGGCGGCCCGCGACGGCGCCGGTCCCGATCCGGCTGCCCAACTGGCGGCTGTCGCGCGCGCTCACGTCCTGCTGCACACGAAGCGGCAGGACGAGTCCTTCATCGGCAACAGCGAGCTGCGCAGCCTGGCGCCCGTCGACCGCCGCAAGGTCGTGGCCCTGCGCGATCGGGTCGGTCAGGTGTTCAAGGATATCGTCGTCGACGGCAGTCGGCGCGGCGCCTTCCAGCAGCCCTATGCGGCGGAGACGGTGCGGGCGATCCTGACCATGTGCACGGCGGTCGCGGGCTGGTACCGCGCCACCGGCCCGGACCGGCCTGAGATCATCGCCGAGCGCTACGCCGCCCTGGCCCTGCGGCTGGTGGGTGCAGACCCTACCTTCCGCCGGAAGGGGAAGGTGGCACGCGCAGCGTGACGGCCAGGGCCGCGGATATCCCTTTCCGCCCTTCGGGCACCTTCTCCCTCTCGGAAAGGAAGACCTGCGCCCACGTGCCGCATGCCAAGCCCGACGTCAGGTTCGGAATGCTTGCCGCCCCCGCGAGGGCGGTCTAAGACGACGCCCGTTCGTGCCGCGGGCGGGGTGAGAGCAGTCAGCGGTCGCGGCCTCTTGTATCTCCACGCAGGATTGGAAGACCGCGCGCATGCTTTCGCGTCTGATGGGCCTGTTTTCGGCCGACATGGGTATCGACCTTGGTACGGCCAACACGCTGGTCTACGTCAAGGGCCGCGGCATTGTGCTCAACGAGCCGTCGGTGGTGGCGCTGACCAGCTCCTCGGGCAAGAAGGCGGTGCTGGCCGTCGGCGAGGAAGCCAAGCTGATGCTCGGCCGCACGCCGGGCAACATCCAGGCCATCCGCCCCCTGCGCGACGGCGTCATCGCCGACTTCGAAGTCGCCGAGGAGATGATCAAGCACTTCATCGGCAAGGTGCATAACCGGCGCTCCTTCGCCCATCCGCAGATCGTCGTCTGCGTGCCCTCGGGCTCGACGGCGGTCGAGCGCCGCGCCATCCAGGAATCGGCGGAGAACGCCGGCGCGCGCAAGGTGTGGCTGATCGAGGAGCCGATGGCGGCGGCGATCGGGGCGGGCCTGCCGGTGACCGAGCCGACCGGCTCGATGGTGGTCGATATCCGCTGGGCGGCATCGTCTATCCGCGCTCGGTGCGCGTCGGCGGCGACAAGATGGACGAGGCGATCATCGCCTATATCCGCCGCAACCATAATCTGCTGGTGGGCGAATCCTCCTCCGAGCGCATCAAGAAGGAGATCGGCTCGGCCATGGTGCCCGAGGACGGCGAGGGCCGGACCATGGAGATCAAGGGTCGCGACCTGATGAACGGGGTCCCGAAGGAGCTGGTGATCAGCGAGCGGCAGATCGCCGAGAGCCTGACCGAGCCGGTCAGCGCCATCGTCGAGGCGGTCAAGGTGGCGCTCGAGCACACCGCTCCCGAGCTGGCCGCCGACATTGTCGACAAGGGCATCGTGCTGACCGGCGGCGGCGCGCTGCTGTCGAACCTCGACAAGGTGCTGCAGCAGGCGACCGGTCTGCCGGTATCCGTGGCCGAGGAGCCGCTGCTCTGCGTCGCGCTGGGCACCGGCCACGCCGTCGAGAATATCGACCGGCTCAAAGGCGTCCTGTCGACGATGTACTGAGTGCTCCGCGCCCGCTTATGGCGTAGAGTACGCGACCTGCGGATCGCGACCCGGGGGGATTGATCGGCACGATGGCCTTGGGCGAGACCTTCACCCAGACGGCGGTGTCGCTGCGCACTGTCGTGCAGCGGTTTTCGCTGGGCTTGCTCGTGCTCGCGGCTGTCGGCGCCATGCTGATCGGCAAGGCCGATACCCTGCTTGTCGAGCGCGTTCGCGCCGCCGTGGCCGACCTCGTCACCCCGCTGCTCGACGCCGTCGCCCGGCCGGTGGCGGCGGTCAACGATTTCGTCGCCCAGATCGAGGACGTCACCAACCTGCGCGCCGAGAACGCGCGGTTGCGCGAGGAAAACGCGCGGTTGCTGGCCTGGCAGGGCGTGGCGCGCCGGCTCGACGCCGAGAACGCCGAATTGCGCGGCCTGGCCAATTTCCAGGAGGGGCCGCAGGCCCGCTTCATCACGGCCCGGGTGGTGGGCGATTCGGGCAGCGCGTTCATGCGCAGCATGCTGCTCAATGTCGGCCGCCGCGCCGGCGTGGCGCCCGGCCAGGCGGTGATCACCGCCGAGGGCATGATCGGGCGCATCACCGACGCCGGCGAGCATTCCGCCCGCGTCCTGCTGGTCACCGATATCAGCTTTCGCCTGCCCGTCATGATCGAGCGTACGCGCGAGCGCGCCATCCTCGCCGGCGACAATTCCAGTCGGCTCAAGCTCAACTTCATGCAATCGGTCGGCGGCATCCAGCAGGGCGACCGCATCATCACGTCCGGGCATGGCGGTAGCTTCCCGGTGGGCCTGCCGGTGGGCGTGGTGACCTCGGTCGGCGAGGACGGCATCCGCATCCGACCGGTGGGCGACCTGTCGCGGCTCGAGTTGGTGCGTGTGGTCGACTATGGCGTCACCGGCCTGGTGACCAATCCGCCGCCGCCGCCGCCGCCGCTCCATCCGGTGCGAGGACGGTGACCATGGAGCTCCTGCACCGCCTCGACAGACTGGCCTATGCGCTGGCGCCGGCTTTCGTCATCCTGCTGCTGATGCTGGCCAGCCTGATCCCGCTGCGCCTGCCGTTCCTGCCCTCGGTCGCCACCCTGCTGCCATTGATGGCCGTGTTTCATTTCAGCCTGCACCGGCCCGCCGCGGTGCCGGCGCCGGCGCTGCTTCTGTTCGGCCTGCTGTTCGACCTGCTGCAGTATGGGCCGGGTGCGCCGCTGGGCGTCTCGGCCCTGCAATTCCTGCTGATCTGGCGCGTCGTATCGTCGAGCCGCAAATACCTGCTGGAGGTGTCCTTCGCCTTCATCTGGCTGCTCTACGCTCTGGTCGTCGGCGCCGCCGTGACGCTGGCCTGGCTGCTCGGCGTACTGCTCTTGGCCAGCTTCGTCGATCCGTGGCCGGCGTTGCTGCAATACGTGGTCTCGCTGTTCCTCTACCCGATCCTCGGCTGGCTGCTCGGCCGCAACCGCCTTGTGGAGGCGCCATCGTGAGGCGCGACCGCAACGATAGCGACCGGCATGCGCGCTTCACGCGCCGCGCCCTGCTGCTGGGCGCCGGCCAGGCGGCGCTGCTCGGCGGACTTGCCGCGCGCCAGTACTGGCTGACCATGGTCGAGGGCGGCAAGTACAAGGTGCTGGCCGACGACAACCGCATCGGCATGCGCCTGCAGGCGCCCTCGCGCGGCCTGATCTTCGACCGCACCGGCGAGCCGCTGGCGGCCAACCGCAACAACTACCGCGTCGTGATGACGGCGGAGAAGCTGCGCCAGGCGGAGGAGTCGCTCGAGCGCCTCGACAAGATCCTCGGCCTCGGCGAGGCCGAGCGCAAACGCCTGCTGAGCCAGTTCCGGCGATTCGCGCCGATCACCGTGAAGGAGAACCTGAGCTGGGAGCAGGTGGCGCAGATCGAGTTCAACGGCCCCGAGCTGCCCGGCGTCGCCATCGAGCTGGGCCAGACGCGCGATTACTTCCATGCCGAGCTCATGAGCCACATCGTCGGCTATATCGGCCGCGTCGATCGCAAGGATCTCGGCGAAGACGACGATCCGCTGCTGCAGTTGCCCGGCATGCGCATCGGCAAGAAGGGAATCGAGAGGCGCTTCGACGACAAATTGCGCGGCAAGGCCGGCGCGGTGCAGATGGAGGTCAACGCGGTGGGCCGCGTGGTGCGCGAGCTGGATCGCGCCGACGGCGAGCCGGGCGCCAATCTGCTGCTGACCATCGATCTTGAGCTGCAGCGCTGGGTCGCCGAGCGGCTGAAGAACGAGAGCGCCGCCGCGGTCGTGATGGACGTGATCAGCGGCGACATCCTGGCCATGGTCTCGGTGCCCGGCTTCGACAGCAACGTCTTCGCCCGCGGCGTCACCCAGACCGAGTGGAACGAGCTGCTCAACCACCCGATGAAGCCGCTGTTCAACAAGGCGGCGTCGGGCGCCTATCCGCCGGGCTCGACCTACAAGATGGTGACGGCGCTGGCGGCGCTCGAAGCCGGCGTCATCGATGTCTGGACGCCGCTGCCCTGTGCCGGCTCGATCGACCTGCCCGGCAAGGACCAGAAGAAGTACTGCTGGATCCATCCCGCCGGGCATGGCTGGCTGAATGTGCACGGCGCGCTGGCGCAGTCCTGCGATTGCTATTTCTATGAGGTCGCCAAGCGCGTTGGCGTCGAGCGCATCGCCGATATGGCCTTCAAGCTGGGCTTCGGCCGGCCCACCGGCGCCGGCCTGCCCGAGGAATCGGGCGCGCTGCAGCCGACGCGCGCCTGGAAGCAGGAGCGACAGAGCAAGGCCTGGAACATCGGCGATACCTACAATCTCGGCATCGGCCAGGGCGACATGCTGGCCACGCCGCTGCAGCTCGCGGTCATGACCGCGCGCATCGCCAATGGTGGCTACGAGGTCAAGCCGCGTCTGGTGGCTTCGGTCGCGCGCGCCCGCGACCAGCTGACCGCCCCGTCGGTGCAGACCGTGCCCGACGCGCCCAGCCTGCGCTTCAAGCCGGCCAATCTCGCCGCCATCCGCCAGGGCATGGTGATGGTGGTCAATGGCGATCACGGCACCGCCTGGGCCTCGCGCATCAGGGAGAGAGAGATGGCGATGGCCGGCAAGACCGGCACCTCGCAGGTCAAGCGCATCACCGAATCGGAGCGCGATCGCAAGATGAGCCAGTCCGAGCTGCCCTGGCATCTGCGCCACCACGCGCTCTTCGTCGGCTACGCGCCGATCGACAACCCGCGCTACGCCTGCGCGTTGATCGTCGAGCACGGCATGGGTGGCTCCGCCACCGCAGCGCCGATCACCAGGGACATCATGATCCAGACGCAGAAGCTCGACCCCTCGCGCAAGCCCGGCCGCTTCAAGAATGCCGCCGCGCAAGGCGGGCCGGACTCGAGCCTCGCCGAGCGCAAATGACGCTGGCCGCCGCCGCCATTCCCGAACTCACGCTGGGCGACAAGATCTGGCGCATCCGCTGGGGCGTGGTCCTGCTGCTGGTCCTGATTGGCGCCGTCGGCACGCTGGCGCTGTACTCGGCCGGCGGCATGAAGCCCGAGCCGTGGGCCGCCAAGCACGCCATCCGCTTCAGCGTCGCGCTGCTGATGGCGCTGGCGGTGGCGCTGGTCGACATCCGCGTCTGGATGCGGCTGGCCTATCCGTTCTACATCGTCTCGGTGCTGATGCTGGTGGCGGTCGACCTGATCGGCAAGGGCGCCATGGGCGCGCAGCGCTGGCTCGACTTCAAGGTGGTCCAGATCCAGCCCTCGGAACTGATGAAGATCGCGCTGGTGATGGCGCTGGCGCGCTACTACCACAATCTCTCGCGCGAGCAGGTCGAGCGGGTCGTCTATGTCTTCCCACCACTGCTGGCGATGCTGGTTCCGGTGGCGCTGGTCATGGTGCAGCCCGATCTCGGCACCGCCATGGTGCTGCTCTTCGCCGGCACGGCCGTCATGTTCGTGGCCGGCGTCAGGCTGTGGAAGTTCATGCTCGCCGGCCTGCTCTCGGTCGCGTCGCTGCCCATCGCCTGGAGCATGATGCGCGATTACCAGCGCAGCCGGGTGCTCACCTTCCTCGATCCCGATCGCGACCCGCTGGGCGCCGGCTACCACATCACCCAGTCGAAGATCGCCATCGGGTCGGGCGGCCTGTTCGGCAAGGGCTTCGGCCAGGGCACGCAATCGGCGCTGAACTTCCTGCCGGAGAAGCACACCGACTTCATCTTCACCATGTGGACAGAGGAGACGGGCCTGCTCGGCGGCGCGCTGCTGCTGGGACTGTTCGCCCTGCTGATGGCATACGGTTTCGTCATCGCCCGCTCCAGCCGTAACCATTTCGGCCGCGTGCTGGCGATGGGTGTGACGATCAACGTCTTTCTCTACGTTTTCATCAATATCGCCATGGTGATGGGCCTGATCCCGGTGGTCGGCGTGCCGTTGCCGATGGTCTCCTACGGCGGCACCGCCATGCTCACGGTGCTGTTCGCCTGCGGATTGTTGCTGGGCGTCAGCATCCACCGCGACCTGTTGATTCCCCGCAATTCCTGAAGCTTGCGCCGCCCGGAACCCACTGCTATATCGCGCGCCGCTTCGGGCGGGAGAGGCCCGACAGCGACGCCGCAATGGGCGCATAGCTCAGTTGGTAGAGCAGCTGACTCTTAATCAGCGGGTCCCAGGTTCGAGCCCTGGTGCGCCCACCATTGCGGCCCCGATGCGGGCTTCCAGCGCGGCGACGAGCCGCTGGCGCACCAGATCGGGGCGCTCCATCGGCACGAAATGGGTGGTACCCGGCACGGTCTCGATCGCGCGGCGCGCCGTCGTGCGCGACGCCGCGTCGTCGACGGCGCGTGACACGCTGCCCATCTCGCCCACCAGGATCGTCACCGGCACCGGCACGCGCGCCAGCAGGTCGGCGCCGTTATGGCGCGAGCTGGCGAAGGTCGCGGCTTCCCACGCCGCGGCGCAGGTCAGCGTGACGCCATCGCCATCGGACATCGGCGCGAAGCCGTCCTCGACATAGTCTTCGAGAAAGCGGCCGACCCAGGTCGCGAAGGCGCCGCGGCCGCGATAGGCGTCGATCGCTTCGCGCTTGCTGGCGAACCAGGCGCGGCGTCGGCTGGCGCCATGGGCGATCGGCAGGCCCTTGATGCGCGCGTCGAGATCCTGCGGGGCGTAGAGCTTGGCGATCCATTCGGCCGTCGGCATGACGGGATCGAGCAGGACCAGCGAGGCGATGCGATCGGCGTGCCGCTCCGCCGCCATCATCGACACCGCGCCGCCCATCGAGTGGCCGGCGAGCACCAGGGGTGGGCCGTCGCCGAGCGCGTCGAAGACGGCGCGCATGTCGCGGCCGTAGAGTTCCCAGCCCGGCAGCTCCCGCGGCACCGCCGGCAGTCGCGACAGGCCATGGCCGCGCTGATCCAGCGCCACGACGCGGAAGCGTTCGCCCAGCGGCTCGAGCAGCTCGCGATAGGTCAGCGCGTTAAAGCCGGTGGCGTGCAGGAACACCAGGTCGGGCGGGCCATCGGCGCCGAAGCGGATGCCCGCCATCGCGCCATCGGGCAGGCTCAGCGTGAAACGACGCATGCTCAGCGCTTGCCCTCGATCGCCACCTCGATGAGATGCGGTTTCTTGGTAGCGAAGGCGGCGCGCACCGCGCCGGCGAGATCGGCGCCCTTGGTCACCAAGGTGCCGGCGACGCCCATGCCGCGCGCCATGTCGAGGAAGCCCAGCGGCGGGCCGCCGAGATCCATGTGCGGATAGCCCTGGTTCGACATGGCGTCGAAGCGCTGACGATAGGTGTCGAGATTGTGCTTCAGCACGCGATACTCGCGGTTGGCCAGGATGACGAAGACGATCGGCAGGTCGTGGTGCGCGGCCGTCCACAGCGCCTGGATGCTGTACATTGATGAGCCGTCGCCGGAGATGCAGACCACCGGCCGGTCGGGATGCGCCACCTGCGTGCCCAGCGCGCCGGCCAGGCCCTGGCCGATGCCGCCGCCACGGCCGCTGTAATAGTCGCCCGGCACGCTGAAATCGAAGCTGCGCGCCAGGTCGATGTTGGCGGTGATCGATTCGTCGACGACGATCGCGCCCGGCGGCAAGCCGTCGCGGATCTCCGCCATGGCGCGCGCCATCGACATCGGCGTGCGCTCCCAGCTCTTGCGCACGCGGTCGGCCTGCGCGGCCGCCTCGGACTCCTTCAGCGCGTTGAGCGCGGCGTTGCGGCGCTGCGCGACGCTCCTGTATTCATCAGATGCCCCCTTCTCGATCTCGGCGCGGATCGCCGCCAGGCTGGCACGCACGTCGCCGACGATGCCGGCGTCGGTCGCGTAGTTGTAGGCCAGCCGATGGTGCGAGGCCTCGACATGCGCCACGGCGCAGCCCGCCGGGAAGGGCAGGCCGGGCGCGTACCACACCTCCTCGAAGAACGGGCCGCCGACCATCAGCACGGCGTCGACGCCGTCGAACGCCTTGCGGATCGCCGCGGCGTCGAACGGCACGGCACCGCGCGCATTGGCGTGGCGGTTGGGGAAGTTGGTCTGATGCCGCAGGCCCTCGACCCACACCGCGGCGCCCAGCGTCTCGGCCAGCGCCACCAGCTCCTTCACCGCGCCGGCGCGGCCGACATCGTCGCCGGCGACGATCACCGGGTTGCGCTTCGACAGCAGCAGCTTCGCCACCGCCGCCACCGCGGCCGGATCGGGCCGCGCCGCATGGAACAGCGCGCCGGGACCCTGCGGACCGACATCGGTCTCCTGCTCCATAACGTTGATCGGCAGGGCGACGAAGACCGGGCCGGCCGGCGGATCGTTGGCGATCTTGAAAGCGCGGCGCAGGATCGGCGCCATCTCGTCGGCGCGCTCGACCTGCACGCTCCACTTGGTGACCGGTGCTGCGATCGACGGCAGGTCGTGACCGAGCAGCGGATCGCGCAGCCGCATGCGCGTGTCCTGCGCGCCGGCGGTGATGATCATCGGCGAGTTGGCCTTGAGCCCGCCGTAGATCGCGCCGACGGCGTTGCCGAGGCCGGGCGCGACATGCAGGTTGACGATCGCCGTCTTGCCAGAGGCCTGGGCGTAGAAGCTGGCGGCCCCGGTGGCGACGCCCTCGTGCAGCGCCACGATGTAGCGCATCTGCTTGTAGTCGAGCAGCGAGTCGATCAGCGGGCTCTCGGTCGTGCCGGGGTTGCCGAAGATCGTGTCGGCGCCGTGCGCCAGCAGGCTCTCCATGAACACCTGACGTCCGCGCATGTCTCCTCCCCCTCGTTTGCCGGCGCCGACCATAACGGAAGAAGCTGGCGCGCTGTCGTCTTTTGTCCGCCCCCGTCCTAACATCGCTGCCATTCGCATAGGGAGGGGAGCGATGCTCAAGCTGCCGTATCACGGACGCTACGACTACTCGGCGATCGTCAAGCGGCCGGTCTACGACTGGCCCGGCGGCAAGCGCCTGGCGGTCTGCGTCGCGCTCAACATCGAGCACTTCGCCTATGCCGGCGGCCTGGGTCATTCGCTGTCGCATGAGCTGCCGCAGCCCGATCCACGGACTTTCTCGTGGCGGGACTACGGCAACCGCGTCGGCGTCTGGCGCCTGCTCGACGCGCTCGACGAGTTCTCGCTGCCGGCCTGCCACCTGATGAACACCACGGTGTTCGACTACGCGCCGGAGATCGCGCCGGCGATCATGGCGCGCGGCGATGAGTTCGTCGGCCACGGCCGCACCAACGCCGAGCGCCAGGGCCAAATGTGGGAGGACGACGAGCGCCGCCTGATCGAGAGCGTGCGCGATACCATCGCCCAGCGCACCGGCAAGAAACCGCGCGGCTGGATGGGGCCGTGGATGTCGTCAAGCGCGCACACGCCCGACCTCCTGCAGGAAGCCGGCTTCACCTATGTCATGGAATGGCCGACCGACGACCAGCCGATCTGGATGCGCACGCGCGGCGGCCGGATCATGCTGGTGCCGTACTCGCTGGAGATCAACGACAGCCCGCAGATCCTGGTTCGCCACCATACGCCCGAGCAGTTCCGCGACTTCATCATCGGCCAGTTCGAGGAGATGCTGCGGCTCAGCGAAAAGCAGCCCCTGGTCTGCGCCATCGAGCTGCACACCATGATTTTCGGCCATCCCTACCGGCTGCGCTGCCTGCGCCAGGCGCTCAGGCACATCGCCGAGCACCCACAGCGCGATCGGGTGTGGTTCACGCGGCCGGGCGAGGTCTATGACCACTGCGCGGCGCTGCCCCAGGGGATCGTGCCGGGAAGCTGAGGGAGCGTGCGTCTTGTGAGCGTGCCGCCCCGGCGCCTACAATAGTCGCCAAGCGAACACCGGCGCAGCCGAGTACGGGGGTCATGTCCACATCGCCAGTCAAGCGCAGGCTCGCAGCGATCATGTCGATCGACGTGGTGAGCTATTCGGCGATGATGGGTGCCGACGAGGAAGGCACCTTGCGCTTGCTGCGCGCGCATCGGGCCTATACCGACAACGCCATCCGCAATCGCGGCGGCCGTATCGCCAACACCGCCGGCGACAGCATCCTGGCGGAATTCTCCAGCCCGGTGGAGGCGGTGCGTTGCGCCGTCGAGATCCAGGCCGCCGTCGCCGACATGAACGCCAAGCTGCCGGCCGACCGGCATATGCGCTTTCGCATCGGCGTGCATCTCGACGACGTGATCGTCCAGGACAACGGCGATCTGATCGGCGAGGGCGTCAACATCGCCGCTCGTCTGCAGGCGGCCGGCGATCCCGGCGGCGTCATGGTCTCGGGCGAGGTGGCTTCGCAGGCGCGTGCCAAGCTGCCCGAACTGGGCTTCGCGCCGGTGGGCGAGTCGGTCTTCAAGAACATCCTGCGCACCGTCGAGGCGTTCCGTATCGTCACTGGCGCGGCGGCGCGTGACGTCGCGCGTGCGCAGGTCTCGTCGACCGCCGGCCTCACGTCGCGTCAGGCCAAGGCCGATGGCGGCGGGCGCGGCGCCATGCCGGTGATCCTGATCACCGTGGGCGGCTTGGTGCTCGTCGTGGCGGCGGCGCTGGTCTGGCTGTTCGTGCTGCGCGGGCCGACCGAGTCGCCAGTCGAGGCGGCGGCCTGGACCCTGGTCAAGCAGTCGACGCGCAGCGCGGATGTCGCGGCTTTCCTTGAGCGCTTCCCCACGGGCTTCCGCGCCGAGGAGGCCAAGGCACGACTGGCCACGCTGCGGGCCGAGGAGGCGCAGCGTGCCGCGGCCGAGGCCGAGGAGCGCCGCCGTCAGGAAGAGGCCGCGCGAGCCGAAGCGGCGCGGGCCGAGGCGGCGCGCAAGGCGTCGGCCCAAGACGCAGCCCGCCGACGCGACGCGCGGCTGGCGGCAACCCGCCACCTCGACTGGAAGGACGTCCCTTGCGCGCGCTTGCGGCTGACGACGGTTGCCGGCATGTCCTGCAACGCCACGTCGCCCTATGAAGGCCACGATGGGCGCGGGCGCTTCCAGCGATCGGCGGCAGGCGTCCATGCCGGCGGCATGTCGACCTATGTTTTGCTGATCGAGGCTGCCGACGCCGCATCGGTACACGAGGCCCTCAATCCCGATGACGAGGACGATTTCATCGTCGAGATCAGCAACTTCACCCGCAACAATGCGCGCGGCTGGTCGCCGCTGGTCAGCCACGCCGGGGGGTATTTCGCTACCTTCACGGCGGTCGACGGGCGTAGCTGCACGGGTTTCGTCAAGCCCGGGCCGGCGCGCGGTGCGGGGCTGGAATGGGTGATTCGCGGCTATCATTGCGTACCGGCCGGCCGCACCCTGCAGGCGGACCAGATCCGCGCGGTGATGGACGCGCAGCGGCCGCGCTGAACCGCGAACAAAGACAGAGCGTGCGCTCACCTTTTCACTTGTTCTTACCTGCCCGCATCGCGCACAATTCGGATGCGATTTTTCCGGCGGTAGAGGCGGGATCGTTTGTCGAAGCTGGTGATCGGGTGAGGCCGCCGCATGGGGACGAATAACCGCGTCGTCTGGGGGGAGGGCATGTTCCTCCGCCCCCAGCATTTCCAGCAGCAGACGCGCTACGTCGAACGCATCGTGCATCAGCGTGTGCAGCCGATGCGCTCGTTCGGCTGGGGCTTGAGTTCCTACCAGATCGATCGCGCGGCGCTGTCGATCGGCAAGTTCGGCGTCACCTCGGCGGTCGGCGTCCAGGAGGACGGCACGCCCTTCGCCATGCCCGAGGACGTCGAGCCGCCGCCGCCGATCGACGTACCGGAGACGACCCGCAACCAGCGCGTCTGCCTGGTGCTGCCGCTGGCCCGCGCCGGCACGCCCGACACTGTCCTGCGGGATCGCGACGACGTCGCGGCGCGCTACGCCGCCTCCGACTACGAGGCCCAGGACGCCAATGTCGGCAGCGATATCGCCACGCCGGTCACCGTGGGCAAGCCCCGGCTGCGCTTTGCCATCGAGGGCTTCGGCGACCTCGGCGGCTTCGCCTCGATCCCGCTCGCGCGCATCATCGAGGTGCGCGGCGATTCTCGCCAGGTGATGATCGACGATCAGTACATTCCGCCCTGCACGTCGATCGGCGCGGTGCAGCCGCTGTCGGCCTTCGCCATCGAGCTGCAGGGCCTGCTGCACAATCGCGCCGAGACGCTGGCGGCGCGGCTGAACCAGCCGGGCGCACGTGGCGCGGCCGAGATGGCCAATCTGCTGCTGCTGCAAATGGCCAACCGCTACGCGCCGATCTGCGCCCACATCGCCCAGACGCCGACGCCGCATCCGCAGGACTGGTTCGCCTTCCTGGTTGGCATGGCCGGCGAATTGTCGACCTTCACCACGCAGCGCAAGCGGCCGCCGGAGTTTCCGGCCTATCGCCACGACGACCTGCAGAAGGTCTACGAGCCGGTGATCGCCGCGCTGCGCCAGTTCCTCTCGGCGGTGCTCGAAACGGGCGCGGTGCAGATCCCGCTACAGGAGCGCCGCTACAACGTCCATGTCGGCGTCATCCAGGACAAGACGCTGCTGCGCAGCGCCGCATTCGTGCTGACGGCCAAGGCCGAGGTTTCGCCGGACAACATGCGCCGCATGTTCCCGGCCAGCGTCAAGATCGGCCCGGTCGAGCAGATCGCCCAGCTGGTCAACGTGGCTCTGCCCGGCATCAAGGTGGCGCCGCTGCCGGTGGCGCCGCCGCAGCTGCCGTTCAACGCCAACACGGTGTATTTCGAGCTCGACCGCTCCAGCGAGTATTTCCGCGGTCTGGCGAACTCGGGTGGTATCGCGGTCCATGTCGGCGACCAGTGGCCCAAGCTCCAGATGGAGCTGTGGGCCATCAGGACCCAGGCCTAGGCCGCGTCGACGGAGGGTGGAATGAGCCCGGCGGGTAGAGAAGACGATCCGTTCGCCGAGCCTTCGGCGGGCGAACGCACGGTGATCGCGGGCGTGACGCCGCGGCCCAGGGCACCGGCTGCGCCGGCGGCCCCGCCGCCGCAACAACCGCAGCAGCCGCAGCAGGCGGCGCCGAATCTGGCGGCGACCATGGCGCAGCGCGGCGGCGCCGCGCCGATCGACATGAACGACCTGATGCGCGGCATGGGCTCGGCGCTGGCCGCCGCTTCGGTGCCGCTGCTTGGCCTGGTTGCGCGCCTGCGCAACACCGCAGGCAACGTCAACGTCGCGCAGGTGCGCGAGCGCGTCTATCGCGAGCTGCACACCTTCGCCAAGGCCGGCCGCGAGGCTGGCGTGCCGGCGGAGCAGTTGCGCGCGGCGCATTACGGCCTGTCGGCGGCGGTCGACGACGTGGTGATGAACACGCCGTGGGGCGCGCATAGCGACTGGCGCAACCGCACCATGGTCAACGAATTCCACAAGGACACCGAAGGCGGCGAGCGCTTCTACGCCTATCTCGCCAAGCTGATGGAAGCGCCGGGCGCCAACCGCAGCATCCTGCTGCTGTTCTACGAATGCCTGTCGCTCGGCTTCGAGGGCCGCTACCGCGTGCGCCAGCGCGGTCACTCCGAGCATGCCACGGTGCGCGAGAAGGTGTGGCAGACCTTGCGCGGCGTCTTGGGGCCTGTCGAGCGCGAGCTGTCGCCGGAATGGAAGGGCGCCAATGCTCCGGCGCGCGGCCAGAAGCGGCAGATTCCGGTGTGGCTGGTGGCCGCCGCCGGCGCGCTGCTCGCCTTCCTGGTTTTCATGGGCCTGCTGTTCATGCTCTCGCTGCGCATCGAGCCGATCGGCAGCAAGCTCACAGGTCTCATGCCGGAGCGCGAGATCCGCCTGCCGATCAGCGCGCGCCAGCCGCCGCCGCCACCGCCGCCACCGCAGCAGAAGCCCAGCTCCGTCGATAAGTTCCGCATCTTCCTCGAGAAGGAGATCGCGGCGAAGAAGGTGTTTGTCGACGAGCGCGGACGTGAGATGCGCATCACCATCAATTTCGCCGAGATGTTCCAGCCGGCCTCGGCGACGATCCGGCCGGAGCTCGAGGATCTGTTGCGGCGCATCGGAGTCGAGCTGAAGACCGAGATGGTGGAGAACCCGGGCAGCTCCGTGCGCATCGTCGGCCATACCGATTCCGATCCGATCTTCACGGTGCAGTTCCGCAACAACGCGCAGCTGTCGAAGGCGCGCGCCGACAGCGCCGCCAGCATCCTGGCGGCGGCGATGGGCGACGCCTCGCGGCTGACGGCGATCGGCAAGGCCGATTCGGAGCCGGTCGGCGACAACAAGACGGTTGAAGGCAAGGCGCGCAATCGGCGCGTCGAAGTCATCCTCGTGCGGCCGGAGTAGGGTTTCGAAGCCCTCGGTCGCAAAGGTACGGGAGTTGAGACGATGATTTCGCGGGTGCTCCTGAGCCGGTGGTTCCTGTGGCCGCTCGGCGGGTTGATCCTATCGGCGCTGGTGTGGTTCGCCGGTCCGATCGTGGGGTTCGGCCTGCTCGACGAATGGTGGATCCGCCTGATCGTCATCGGCGTGATCTGGCTGATCATCGGCATCATCCTGCTGGTCGGCTCGTTGCGCCGGCGCGGCAAGGAGAAGAAGCTCGCCGCCAACATCGCCGGCGCCGATCCCAAGGATCCGACGGCGGAGGCCATCGACTCGCAGCAGCAGCAACTCCAGGAGCGGCTGAGGGCGGCGATCGCTGACATGAACAAGATGCAGGCGGCCAAGGGCGGCATGACGCTCTACGAGCTGCCCTGGTACACGATCATCGGCCCGCCCGGCGCCGGCAAGACCACGGCGCTGTTGAACTCCGGCCTGCGCTTCCCGTTGGCCGAGCGGCACGGCGCGCAGGCGCTGCAGGGCGTCGGCGGCACGCGCAACTGTGACTGGTGGTTCACCGAGCGCGCGGTGATCCTCGACACCGCCGGCCGCTACACCACGCAGGACAGCGACTCCGCCGTCGACCAAGCGGGCTGGAAACACTTCCTCGGCATGCTCAAGCAGACGCGCGAGCGCCAGCCGCTCAACGGCGTGCTGGTGGTGTTCGGCGTGCGCGAGCTGCTCGAATCCTCGCGCGACCAGCGCATCGCCCATGGCCGCGCCGTGCGAACGCGCCTGCTCGAGCTGCAGGAAACCTTCGGCCTGTCGCTGCCGATCTACGTCGTGCTGACCAAGCTCGACATGATCGCGGGTTTCACCGAGTTCTACGATGACCTCGACAACGAGGGCCGCGAGCAGGTGCTGGGGCTCACCTTCCCGCTGGCCGCCGCCGACGGCGGCGAGCTGCCGCAGACACAGTTCGCGCCTATGTTCGATCGCATGATCGAGCGCCAGCGCACCCGTGTGCTCGATCGCCTGCAGGACGAGCGCGACCTCGCGCGCCGCACGCTGATCTTCGGCTTCCCGCCGCAGCTCGCCTCGCTCGGCCAGCCGGTCGATGAGCTGCTCAAGGAGATGTTCAACGACTCGCGCTTCGCCAAGCGCCTGTCGTTGCGCGGCGTCTACTTTACCTCGGCGACGCAGAGCGGCAGTCCGATCGACCGCCTGATGGGCGTGATCTCGCAGAAGTTCGGCGTCGCCCAGCCGCCGCCGCCGCCCCAGGTCGGCAAAGGCCGCGGCTTTTTCCTGCGCCGCCTGTTCGACGATGTGATCTTCAACGAGGCCGGCCTGGTCGGCACCGATCCGAAGGTCGAGCGGCGGCTGAAGTTCATCCGTCTCGGCTCCTTCGGCGCTATCGCGTTCGTCATGCTGGCGGCGCTCGGCCTTTGGACTTGGGCCTATTTCGACAACACAAGCCTGATCAGCCGCGTCAATGCGGCGGTCGATCGGCTCGAGCCGCAGATCCGCGCCGCCGAGCGCGTGCCGCTGGGCGAGGGCGATCCGCGGCCGATCCTGCCGCTGCTCGATGAGCTGCGGCGACTGCCCACCGGCTATGAAATCACCAAGGCCGGCAAGAGCGAGGCGCTGGGCCTGGGCCTGGGCGTGCAGGACCAGGTGTCGCTGCAGACCAACGCGCTTTATCGACGGGCGCTGGTCAATCTGCTGCTGCCGCGCCTGCTGGTGCGCACGCAGCGCCAGCTGGCGCTGCGCATCGGCGACCCGGAATACGCCTTCGGCGCGTTGAAAGCCTATCTCATGCTGGGCGACGCGGGGCGCTTCCAGCTCAGATACGTCGACCGTTGGCTCGACGAAGACTATGCCGCCGGCGGCCTGTCGGAGGCCGATCGCGTCGCGCTGTCCGGCCATCTCAAGGCGCTCTCCGAAGAGCCATGGACCACCGTTACGCTCGATCGAACCCTGATCGCCGAGGCGCGCGATCGCGTGCGAACGCTGTCGTTTGCCGAGCGGGCCCTGAATGCCTTCGAGGAAAGGCAGGCGATCAAGGATCTGCCGCCGTGGCGGCTGATCGACAACGTTGGCCCGCAGCTGGAGGTTGCCCGACGCGTCGTTTTGCGTCGCTCCGGTCGGCCACTGACGGAGGGGATCCCTGGCCTCTACACACGAAGCGGCTATTACGAGACATTCTTGCCAGCGATCCCTGGCATTCTCCTGGAGGGGAACCGCGATGCCTGGGTGCTTGGCCCCGAGGCCGAAGCGCAGGCCAAGACCGGCCAGCCAAAAGCGGACCTGATCCGACTCTATACCAGCAAGTACATCAATCTGTGGAATGACCTGCTGGACGACATCACGTTTACGCAGCTCACGGACGTACGCCAGGCAGCGGAGATCCTGGGCATCCTCTCCGATGAGAGTTCGCCGCTGCGCATGATTTATCAGGGCGTTTCAATTCAGACGCGACTCACGGCGCTTCCCGTGCCGAAGGGTGCGCTTACGCTGGTCGGTGCCGCTTTGGAGAGGTTTGTCCAGACAGAGCACAATACCATGAGGGAGTTGTCCCGGGCAGCCGGCGACGGACGCGACCCGGCTCTGACCATCGAGAGAGGTTTTGCCACGCTGCATCTGTGGACCGGCGCCGAAAACGCCCAGTCGACTCCCCTTGTCGCCTTCCTCAAGCAACTCGAACAGCTGGCCAAGAAAGCGGGCGATGCGGTACCCGTGGGCGGCACGACGACTGGCGGTGGTCCCGCCGGAAGCACTGGCCTCAACCTCGCGCAAGTGGCGACCACGTTATCGACCTACCTGGTGAGGCTGCCACTCCCGGTCAATCGGGCGGTGAAGGGGTTGACCGAAAGTGTCGCCATCACCGCGCAGCGTGCGGCTTGGGAAGAGTTGCAGCAGGCCTGGAGAACGGAGGTTCTGACTTTCTGCGAGCAGACCACGAAGGGGCGTTATCCGGTCGTGCGGGGCGCCGGTAGCGAAATCCCGCTGGGTGACTTCGGCAGGCTGTTTGGTCCGACGGGGTTGATCGATACGTTCTTCCAGGGCAACTTGAAGAATTATATCGATGCGACCAAGAAGCCTTGGAAAGCCAACGGGCCGTTCCAGATCTCGCCCGCGGCGCTGGCGATGCTGGAGAAGGCCGCCGACATCAAGGAAGCGTTCTTCTCTGGTGGCCCGATACCCGGTGTGGCGTTCAGCGTGGCGCCCTTGCAGGTCGAGACCAAAGGCACCGGCATCGAGATCGACGGCCAGCGGATGGACCTTGATCCGGCCAACATGGCGCCCTCGGCGATGCAGTGGCCGCGAGGCGCCGGCGGCGCCAAGGTGTTGGGCGACAAGGGGCCGCTCAACGAGTTCACCGGCGCCTGGGCCTTCCTGAAGCTGTTCGACGCCGCCACCCTGGCGCGGCGCTCCGACGACCGCTGGGAGGCTTTCCTGCCCAATGGCGCGCGGCTCGAGCTGCAGTGGAAGAGCCTGAAGAACCCGCTCTCCGCGCGCGCGGCGCTGAACAACTTCCAATGTGTCCCGCTCTAGGTACCGCCTCCGGCGGCGACCTGCGCACGGCGGATGCCGGGCGAGTGGGCTTCTTCGGCAAGATGCCAGGTCGCGGCGACTTCGTGCGCCGCGACCTGCCCAACGCCTTCGTCGACACCTGGGATGAGTGGCTCACGGAGTGCATCGCGCGCAGCCGCGCGGCACTGGGTCATCACTGGACCGATGCCTGGCTGTGCGCGCCCGTGTGGCGTTTCGCGCTCGGTGGCGGGTTGTGTGGACCGACAGCCTGGGCCGGTGTGATGATGCCTAGCGTCGATTCGGCGGGGCGCTATTTTCCGCTCACGCTCGTGGCCTCGGTCGCGGGCGTCGAGATTCCCACGTCGCTGCTGATCGGCGGCTGGATCGACGCGCTGGAGAACGCAGCGATCTCGGCGCTCGACGACGCGACGGGCTTCGATGGCTTCGCCGCCGCTGTGTCGGCGCTGCCGGCGCCCTCGCCGCAGGTCGAACCGTCGGCCGACGGCGCACGCTCGATGGGCAATGCGCTCGATCCGATGGGCTTCGCCAGCCTGCTCGCCGCCGCGGGCTCGCTGCGCGGCGGGCGCGCGCTGTTCGTGACGCGCGGCGCCGAGCGCGTAGCGCCGACATCCATTCTGTTCCCCGGTATGCCGTCGCCGGGGCGCTTCGCCTCGCTGATCGAGGATGGCGACACCGAGGGTGTGATCGCCAACGCGCTGCCGCAGGCCGCGGTCGCCGCGCAGATCATTCCGGCCGATGAATTCCAGACCCTGGGCGCCGACCTGCCGCCGCCGGTCCAGGGCGGCACGCTGTTCGACGATGTGGCCTTCGCCGCGTCGGCGGCCGACGCCGCGCCGCCCGGTGGCGGCGCGTTCGACGAGACCGTTGACGACGCCGTGTCGCCCGGAGCTGCGGCAAAGCTGGTCGAGGTCGCCGCCCCGCCGGCCGCCGGCGGCACGTTGTTCGACGATGCGGCATTCGGTGAGCAGGTAGCCGATCCGGCGGTGCCGACCGGCGGCGCCTTCGACGACGGTGATGCGACGATCAATCCGGCAAGCCGGCCGACGGTGAAGGGTGGGCCCGCCGCGTCCGAGGACGATATCTTCGGCGGCGCTCAGCATCCAACAATAGACAATTTGTTCGGCGACGAGGACGTGCCGGCGGGAGCCGATCGCGACACCTTGAACCCGTCGAGGGAGGCTCCGCGATGACGGAGGATTTGACGGCCCGGGTTTCCGATCCCGGCGATCCCGAGCCCACGACGGTCAATCCGTTCGCAGCGGCGGCGGCGGCGCGTCCGCGCTTGCGTGGTTTCGGCGCCACGCACCAGGGCAATGTGCGCAGCCACAACGAGGACTCCATGCTGACCCGCGACCAGGCCGGCATCTGGATGATCGCCGACGGCGTCGGCGGCGCCTCGGCTGGCGACTGGGCCAGCGCCCAGGTGGTCGACGTGCTGAACGAGATGCGCGTGGCCGAGCGCGCGCCGGACTTTCTGGTCGAGGCGATCGACCGGCTGTACGAGGCCAATACGCGCATGCTTGATCGCGCCGCGCAGCGCGGCGGTGGCATGATCGCCACCACGGTGGTGTTGTTGCTAGCCCATGGCTGGCACTACACCTGCATCTGGGCGGGCGACAGCCGCGGCTACCTGCTGCGCGACGGCAAGATGGAGCAGATCACGCACGACCACAGCGAGGTCCAGGAGCTGCTCGACGCCGGCGCTTTGACGGCCGATGAGGCCGAACGTTATCCCCGCGCCAACGTCATCACGCGCGCGCTCGGCATCTCGGCCGAGGTGGACCTTGACCGTGTCGCTGGCCGGCTACAGGCGGGCGATCGCTTTCTGATCTGCACCGACGGCCTGACCAAGATGGTCCCGGAGGCGCAGATCGTGGCGGTGCTGGCCGAGGAGGATCCCTCGCGCAGCCCGCAGATCCTGATGCAGATGGCGCTCGACGCCGGTGGGCTCGACAATGTCACGGTGGTGGTCGTGCAGTGCGACGGACCAGCGGGTCACGGCAACGGCGCCGCGGCCTCCGGAGGGAGATGATGGCCGGCAACAACGAAGAAAACGATCCATTCGGCGCCTCCTCCGCGGCCACCGTCGTGCGCTCGGTGCCGCCGGCGCAGCAGCCGACGTCGATGCGTCCGCGCCAGACCACCGGCGGCGACATGTTCGGCGGTGGCCCCGGCGCCGGCGGGCCGTTGGCGCCGGGAACCGTGCTCAGCAGCACCTTCGAGATCGAGGAGCTGGTGGCGCGAGGCGGCATGGGCGAGGTTTACCGCGCGCGTCACCGCATCACCGGCGACGCCATCGCCATCAAGACCATCCGGCCCGAGCTCGCCGGCGATCCCAAGGTCGCCGAGCTGTTCAAGCGCGAGGCGCAGGCGCTGCGCAACCTGCGTCATCCCGCCATCGTGTCCTACGAGGGCGTGTTCGACGACGGCACCGGCTCGCTGTTCCTCGCCATGGAGTATGTCGACGGCCCGTCGCTGTCGAAGCTCATGCACAACGGCGCGATACCGGCCGCCGAGCTGGTGCGCCTGCGCGATCGTCTCGCTGGCGGTCTCGCCGCGGCGCATGCCCAGGGCGTCGTGCATCGCGACCTGTCGCCCGACAATGTCATTCTGCCCGGCGGCCGCATCGACGACGCCAAGCTGATCGATTTCGGCATCGCCAAGCAGACCGAAGGATCGAAGGCGACCATCATCGGCACCGACTTCGCCGGCAAGTACGCCTTCGCCGCGCCCGAGCAACTCGGCATGCATGGCGGCGATGTGGGGCCGCGCGCCGACATCTACAGCCTCGGCCTCGTGCTGGCGGCGGCTGCGCTGGGCGGGCCGCTCGACATGGGCAACTCGCCGGGCACCGCGGTACAGGCGCGCCTGAAGGTGCCGGACCTGACCAGGGTGCCGGCCGATCTGCGCGCCAGCCTGACCCGCATGCTGCAGCCCGATCCGGCGCAGCGCGCGACCAGCATGGTCGAGCTGATCTCCGCCAGCAGCGGCACGCGTCGGCCGACCGTCAACCAGGCCAAGGCCTCGGGCGGCGGCGGCAAGGGCGCGATGATCGCGATCGCCTCGGTGCTGGTGCTGCTGGTCGCCGCCGGTGCGGGCGCTTTCGTCTTCCGCGACAAGATTCCCTTCGTCGCCGAACTCCTCGGCGGCAAGACGGTCGACCCGAAGGGCGGCGATCCGAAGGCCGGGGACCCCAAGATTGCGGCGACCGATACCAAGCCGCCGGCGGTCGACCCCAGGCCACCGGCTGTCGACGTCAAGCCGCCCGTGACCGACCCCAGGCCGCCGGCGATCGACCCCAAGCCGCCAGTCGTCGACGTCAAACCGCCCGCGACCGACCCCAGGCCACCGGCCGTCGACGTCAAGCCGCCCGTCGCCGACCCAAGGCCGCCGGTCGGCGAGCCGAAGCCGCCCAGCGTGGCGACGGCGACGCTGGACGCGGCGCGGCTGCGGAGCGCGATGAATGCGGAGTTCGCCAAGTACTCCTGCGCCGGGCTCAACGGACGGGTCGACCCCGACGGGTCGCTGCGGGTCGACGGGTATGTCGGCAGCGAGAGCGATCGGACCGCGCTGCTCAACGGCTTGCGTCAGTTGCCCGGCAACCCGCTGGTGCAGTCCCGCATCACGGTCCAGCCCTGGCCGATGTGCGAATTGAACCGCGTCGCCGGCGCGGCCACCAATCCGGCCTTCCGTCTGGTGCCCAACAAGCCGGACCAGGCCTACAAGATCGGCGTCGACCGGCTGTCGTTCCGGGTGACGGCACCGCCCGGCCGAGGTGGCTACATCAACGTCGTGATCATCAATTCCGACGGCACCGTCGCGCAGCCCGGTTTCTGGTCGAAGATGCCGATCAAGCCAGGCGAGGCGATTCCGTTCGGCGAGCGCGAGGCCGGCGGCGGGTTTCCGCTCGATCCACCGCCCGGCAAGATGGTTCTGATCGCCGTCTTCACCGCTCAGCCGCTCTATAGCTCACCGCGTCCGGAGGAGGAGGCGACCGCGAGCTATCTCACAGCCCTGTCCGGAGCGTTGGCGCGCCATAGCGATGCGATTGTCTCTATCGTCGCCATCGACACTGTCAACTGAACGGCTTGCGGCCTTTCAACCTATTGAAATTATAAGAAAAGACATTCGAGAAGCCTGTAGCAATCAACCTGCGAATAGGCGATAATAAGAGGCTTATGGTCGGCCTTATTTTGGGGGAGTAATGTCGCGGCGTTCGTCGTTGTCGAAAGGCCCGATAGCGGGCTACGTACGCGCGATCGCTTCACTGGTGATACTGGCGGCTGGTTTTGCGTTTGCGGTGACCGGCGTCCCGCAGGATGTCCTCGCTCAGACACCGCAGCCGCCGGTCCTTCAGGCGCCGCCGCCACTCGCTCCGCCGACGCGCCCGCCCGAACCCGGCACGATTCCCGCGCCATCCGGCCCCGCGGCGCCGGGCGCCCCACCGGGCGCCGAAAGCGTCACCCTCACGCCTGTCGACATCAAGGTCGAGGGCAACACGGTCTACACGCAGGCCGAGCTCGACGCGCTGGTGCGCCCGTTGATCGGCCGCCAGATTCCCGCCAGCGAGATCTTCAAGCTCGCCGAGGCGATCCAGCGCAAGTACCGCGAAGACGGCTACTTCCTGGCGACGGTCACCGTGCCGGCGCAGCGCGTTGCCGATGGTCGCGTGCGCGTCGTGGTGACCGAGGGTTTTATCTCGAACGTTCTGGTCGAGGGCGATGTTGGCCCGGTGTCGGAGAAGGCCAAAGAGTATCTCGACAACCTGGTTGGCAAGAAGCCGATCAATATCAGCGACCTGGAGCGCTATCTGCTGCTGACAGAGGATCTGCCGGGCATCCAAGTCAAGGCGGTGATGCGGCCGGGGCGCGAGCCGGGCTCCTCGGAGCTGATCGCGCAGTTGACCCGGGAATGGTGGGATCTGTTCAACCAGACCGACAATCGCGGCTCGAGTTTCACAGGTGTGCAGCAGAACCTGATGGCTGCCGGCTTCAACTCGTTCACCTCGATCGGCGATCGCATCGAGTTCAGCTACTTCACGACTCTCAACAGCGAGAACAATTTCGTCCAGGCCGCCTATGGCGGCCATATCGGCTCCGAAGGCTTTCGGTTCCGCCTCTATGGCGGCTTTGGTCGGGTCAAGCCAGGCGACCCGATCAGCCAGACCGGCTATCTCGGCCAGGTCACCATCGCCGGCCTGCAGGTCTATCAGCCGATCATCCGGTCGCGCCGGCTCAACATCTCGGTCAACGGTTCCTTCGACTACTACCATTCGATCGTCGACGTCTCCGGCGGCGTCCGGTTGAGCTCGATCGACCTGCGTTCATTGCGCGTCGGGATCGACGCCAGCTACCGCGACCCGTTCAACGGCGTGACCTACGGCAACGCCCGCCTCAGCAGGGGCACCAATGTGCTGGGCGCCAGCAAGGCGGGCGAGCAGCTGTTGCCGCGCCAGGGCTCTGAGCCGGACTACTTCAAGGTCAACGCCGAGCTCTCGCGGCTGCAAGGCCTCTATAGCGACGAGGACTTTTCGCTCAATCTGTTCGTGTCGGGGGCCGCCCAGTTCAGCAACAACATCCTGCCGCCCAGCGAGAAGTACTTTCTCGGCGGCGAACGGCTGGGGCGCGGCTACTATGCCGGCCAGGTCACCGGCGACCGGGCAATCGCGGCCTCGATCGAGCTGCAGCTGTCGTTCGCCATCCCCTACAGCGACGTCCAGCCGAGTTCCGCGCCCTCCAGCGTCTCGGGGCGTGTGCGCGGTCTTCCGCTGCAGCTGTACGCGTTCTATGATTACGGCAGGGCTTGGAACCTTGCGACTTTTGAAACCCCGTCGATCATCACGAGATCGTACGGTTTCGGTGTGCGTGCGAATGTGGGCGACACGTTGACCGTCGAGGCCGAGGCCGTTCGCCGGCTCGATCTCGACGTAGATGGCGCCGCGGCGCCGCGGCTGCAACCTTGGGGTGCCTATTTCCGCGCGACCACCCGGTTCTAGGTCGCGCATTGGGGAGTGTGTCGATGGAACGGGGGACGGAAGCCCTCACCATCGGCGAGGAGCGAAGGTCATGTCTCAGCGACAGGTGATCGCCCGATCACGGCGGCGGCGCGCGCATTTCGCCGCCTCCAGCGTTATCGCCAGGACGCAGGCGCCGGCAATCCGGCACAGCGGACGAAACGCGTTGCTCTGCGGCACGGCCTTCGCCGCGCTGGTTGCCTGCGGCCTGTTCGGCTTCAACGATCGCGCCCTGGCTCAGAACGCCGCCTTGCCGACGGGCGGCGTGGTCGTCGGCGGTAGCGCCACGATCACGCAGAACGGCACCAGCCAGGTCACGATCAACCAGACCACCGATCGCGGTGTGATCGACTGGCGCTCGTTCAGCATCGGCCAGGGCAACCGGGTCGACTTCATCCAGCCCGGCCGCGCCTCGGTGACCTTGAACCGGGTGACCGGGCCGGATCCCTCGGTGATCGCCGGCGCGCTGAACGCCAACGGTCAAGTCGTACTGGTCAACCAGGCCGGCGTCATGTTCGCCCGTGGCGCGCAGGTCAACGTCGAGTCGCTGATCGCCAGCACGGCCAACGTGGCCAACCCGCAGGCCTTCATGGCCGGCGGCAAGATCGCCTTCGACCAGGCCGGCGCCAACCCCAACGCGCGCATCGTCAACGACGGCACGATCACCGTGCGCGACGGCGGCTTGGTGGCGTTGCTGGGACCCTCGGCGGCCAACAACGGCGTGATCAACGCGCGGCTGGGCCGGGTCACGGTGGGCGGCGCGGAGACCTTCACGGTCGATCTCAACGGCGACGGGCTGGTGAACTTCGCGGTCGGCAAGCCGGTATCGCAGACGCCGCGCGACGCCGATGGCAAGGCGCTGGCGCTGGCCAGCAACACCGGCACGATCAACGCCGATGGCGGCGTGGTGGCGATCACCGCGAGCGCGGCGCGCGAGGTGGTCAACGGCGTGGTCAACGTCCAGGGCCAGATCAACGCGCGCACGGTGACGAACGAAGGCGGGGTGATCGTCTTCGGCGGCGGCGAGACGACCCAGGTCAATGTCGGCGGCACGATCGACGCGTCGGGAGCGGGGGCGACGCAGAAGGGCGGCACGGTTCACGTCACGGCGTCGAAGGTGAACGTCGAGTCGACGGCGCGGATCAACGCCAATGGCGGCGCGGGCGGCGGCACGGTGCTGGTGGGCGGCGGCAAGCAGGGCGTGGGTCCGATCGCCAACGCCAAGAACACCAGCGTCGCCAAGGGCGCGATCATCACCGCCGACGCCACGCACAAGGGCAATGGCGGCACGGTCGTCGTGTGGGCCGACAACACCACGGTGTTCGCCGGGACAATCACGGCGCGTGGCGGACCGCTGGGCGGCGATGGCGGCTTTGTCGAGACCTCGGGCAAGCAGACGCTGACTATTCTGGACGGCGCTGCCGTCACCGCCAGCGCCCCGGCCGGGGCCGCCGGCCTGTGGCTGATGGACCCGACCAACCTGAACATCGACAACGCGGCGGCGACGACGATCGAAACGTCGCTCAGCGGCGGCACCAGCGTCCTGACGCAGACGGCGGCGGGGGGCGTCGACAACGGCGACATCACGCTGTCGGCGAACGTCAACGTCGGCTCGACGAACAACGCCGACGTGACGTGGACGATCCAGGCGCACGGCAGCATCGCCCTCGGCGCCAAGAGCATCACGATCACGCCGTCGGCGGGCAAGACATCGACGTTGGTGCTCGACACCGCGACGCTGGCCGGCGCAGCCGCCGGCCACAGCGTCACCGGCACGGGCTCGATCACGGTCTCCACGCTAACGCTCAACAGCGCGATCTCCGGCGGATCGGTCAACATCGCGGGCTCGATCACCGCGACGACGGTAGGCTTCACGTCGACCGGCGCAGTGCAGCTGACTAGCGTCGCCAATGCGATCGGCTCGGTCAGCGGCTCGACCACGGCCGGTGGCATTACAATCGTCAACAGCCAGTCTCTCACCGTTGGCGCTGGCGGCCTGAGCGCAGGCGGCGCCAACAGCGTCTCCGTCACGGCGGCGGGCGGCTCATCCGTCCTCGCGGTCGACGGCGCGGTCTCGGGCACCGGCGTCACTCTGATCGCCGGCAAGAGCATGACCGGCGCCGCGACGGTCAGCGGCGGCACAGGCCCGGTGTCGTTAAGCGCGGGCGGCAGCGGCGGCATCGTGCTCAGCGGCGCGATCACCGGCACCGGCCTGACAGTGACGGCTGGCAGTGGCCCGGTGACGCTGAGCAGCGCCGACAACGTCTTCAACAGCTTCACGCCGACCGCCGCCATCGGCGGCGCCGTCAACGTCGTCCACAAGGGCGCGCTGACGATCAACGCGACCAACGCCGCCGCCAACGCCGTCACCTTCACCACCAACAACGACGGCAACATCACAGTCGCGGGACAGATCACCGGCACCAGCGGCGTCACGCTGACGGCCGGCGGCGCCGGCGTCATCGCCGTCGACAAGGCGATCGCTGCCGGCGCCGGCGACGTCACGCTGACGGCGGCGTCCATCACGCAGGCAGCCGGTGGCGCCATCACGGCGGCCGGCCTGTCGGTGACCACCACCGGCACCGCCGATCTCACGCAGGCGACCAGCGCTATCACCACCCTGGCCGCCAGCGTCGGCAGCCTCGGCCTGCTCGAGAGCGACGGCTTCGCCATTGGCACAGTCGGCACGCTGAACGGCGTGACGGCGACCGGAACCGTCCACCTCTCCGCCGGCGGTTTGATCACGCAAACCAAGGCGATCTCCGCGCCGACCCTGGCCGTGGTCACCACGGCCGGCGACATCGACCTGACAAGCATCACCAACACCGTCACCACGTTCGCCGCGTCGTCGACGGGCGCCGTCGGCCTGCTCGAGACGGATGCGCTCAGCATCGGCGCGGCCGGCGCGATCGGCACGCTGGCGGCCCTCGACGGCGTTACCGCCAGCAACGGCGTGTCGATCAAAGCCGGCGGTACCGTCAGCCAGACCAAAGCCATCACCGCTGGCGCCAGCGGCCTGGCCGTGGTCACGACATCGGGCGATATCCAGCTCGGTACCGTCACCAACGCCACGAAGCTGGTCGCCTTCAGCGGCGGCGGCACTATCGCCTACAAGACCTCCACCGACCTCTCAGTGGGCGAGGTCGCGCAGATCGGCAGCAACGCCAAGGTCACCGGCGCCACCGCGACCACCGCGCTGGCGCTGGCCACGACAGGAGCGGCGACCAGCATCGGGCAGGCCGAGGCGATCAGTGCGCCGACGCTGACGTTGGCCACCGGGGCCGGCGGCGCGATCACCCTGACCAACAGCGGCAACCTGATCGACACGGTGCAGAGTTCCGGCACCTGGGGCACCGGCGCGCACCAGATCGTCGACAGCGCCGGCGGCCTGAATGTCGGGGCCATCACCTCCACCGGTAACGTCGCGCTGACGACATCGGGCGGCGGCCTCACGATCATCGGCGCGACCAATGTCGGCGCCAAGACGCTGGCGCTGACGGCTAACGGCGACAACGCGATCACCGCCACGGCGGCGGCGATCACCGCCGGGATTCTGACTCTGGAGACCGGCGCGGGCGGCAGCGCCAGCATCCAGACCGCCGCGCACAATGTCGCTGCGGTTCAGACCGCCGGCGGCGGCGTTGGCACCGGCGGCATCGTGTTCACGCAGTCGCGCGCCCTCGGCACCGCTGTCGGCCCGACCACATCGACCGGCGCCGTCTCGATCACTAATGCCGCGGGCGATGTCACGGTCAGTGGCGCGATCAACGTCACCGACGCCGACGTCACGTTGACGGCGAGTGCCGCCAAGCTCAACGTCAACGCGGGGATCAGCGCGGGCACAGGTCAGGTCGCGCTGCTGGCGCAGGGCGATATCACCCAGGCCAACACCAACGCTGGCATCGCGGCCAAGAGCCTGCGCGGCGAGTCGGCCGCCGGCAACGTATCGCTGGCGCCGACCGGTATCGCGGCTGCCGACGTCAACGCCGTCAACACCTTCGCCGCGATTTCGAGCGCCGGCTCGGTGTCCTTCCGCAACATCGGCACCTTCAATATCGGCCTGGTCGGCACGACGCAGGGCATCAACGCCGCGACCTCGGCGTCGCTGCGGGTCAATGGCGCTGGCGGTACGATCAACCAGAGCACCGGCGCCGATGGCGCGATCATCACGCCGACCCTCAACGTGACGACAAACAATGGCAGCGTCACGATCGACAGCGCCAGTAACGACATCGCCGCGTTGGGCACGGTGTCGCTCGGCGCCGGGGCCTTCGTCTTCTCGACCGCCAGAGCCGCCGGCTTCGATGTCGGCGCGGTCACCGCCAATGGCGGCATCGATATCACCAACACGTCGGGCAAGCTGACGACCTCGGGGGCGATCTCGTCGGACGGCGATATCTCGCTGCGCGCGGGCGCCGGCCAACTGTCGCTGGGCGGCACGGTGACGTCCATCAGCAAGGGCATCACGCTGCGCTCCCAGGACGCCCTGGATACCGGCGCATTCCTGGTCTCGGCGGCGGCGCCCGTGAACGGCGATGTGACGCTGATATCCGACACCAGTACCGTGACCGTCGGCGCCGGCGGCGTCACCGTCGGCGATACGCTGACGCTGCAGATCGGTGCCGGCCTGACGCTCAACGTCGCCGGCCCGATCAACGCCACCAGCGTGGCGCTGCACGCCGACATCATCGATATCTCAGCCGCGATCAACGCCACCGGCACGATCTTCCTGGCGCCGGTGACGGCCGGAACGGCGGTACGGGTTGGCGGCGCGGCGGGCGCGGGCTTCGTCATCGACAGTAACGAGCTGACGTTCCTGACATCCGCGTCCGCGCTGACCATCGGCAAGCAGTCCACGGGCACGACGACCGCCGGCGCGATCACTCTGGCGGCCGGGAACGTCGGCGACGGCGTGGCTGCGCTGAAGACGCTGAACCTCTTCACCAACGCCGGCGTGTCACAGACCGGTATCCTGTCGATCGGCGGCGGTACCGGTACTCTGAACTTCGCCGCTGCCGGGACTGTCGATCTGAACACCGGCTTGAAGCTGGGCACCGTCGGTGGCTCGACCACGAGCGGCTTCGTCAAGCTCCAAGATAGCGGCGGTGCTGCCGTCTGGGACGTGAATGCGATCACCACCGCCGGCGGCGAGATCGCGATCCAGCGCTTCTCCGGCGGCGTGAACATCAACGGCGCGCTGACGTCGAACGGCGGCAATATCCTGGCCGGTTCGAATGTCGCGGGTGCCGCGGTCACCCTCAACGCCGATGTCAACGCGGGCACTGGCTCCGTCGGCTTCTTCACTTCCGACGGCGGCCTTATCCAAGCGGCCGGCAAGATCGTCGCCGCCAATCTGATGGCCGATACCCGCGGCTTTGCTGCGGGTGCCATCATCCTTACCAGCGCGACCAATCAGGTTACGGGCAATGTCACGCTGAACACCGTCAATGGAGGCATAAGCTTCACCAACTCGACCGCCTACACGGTCGGTGGATTGTCGGGCATCGCCTATGCGTCTTTTGGCGGCGCCAGCCTGAACGCTATCGCTGGCTCCGGCCTTCGTACCGCGGCGGGGGCGTCCGTGACATTGACGGCGGGCGGCGCGATCAGCCAGGCCGCCGGTGCCTCGGACATCGTCTCAACCGGCACATTGAACGTGACGAGGCTTGGCGCCGCGAATCCGACGGTCACGCTCGACAACCCCAACAACGCGGTCATTAACGTCGGTGCGATCACCCTCGGTACGGGCTCGTTCACGCTGGCCGATCTCGGCGGCATCAATCTCACCGGGGTGGCCACCGCCGGTGGAGGATACAGCGTCACCACCGATGGTGGATCGTTGGTCCAGAACGCCGGTGCGACGATCAACACCAGCGCGGCGGACGGCACGATCACGCTGAAGGCGTTGAATGGCGCGTTCCCGGGCGCCTCCGTTACGCTCAACGACAACCTGAACGCGGGCGCCGGCCAGGTGACGTTGCGCGCCGTGGCCTCCATCTCCCAGCCTGCCGGCGCCATCACCGCTGGCGCCGTCGACGCGGTCACGACAGGTTTCTTCGGGAGCGTGTCCCTGACCTCGGCGACCAACGCTTTCGATGCCATCACGGGCTCGTCGGCGGGCCTCGGGGGCTTCAGCGCCGTCTCGACCCGGACGCTGGCTGTCGGCGCGGCGGGCATCACAGCCACCGCCGGCCAGGTGTCGCTGACCAGCACCGGCGCGGCCAGCGACCTCGCGATCAATGGCGTGATCTCCGCCTCGGGTCAGATCGTGACCCTGACGGCCGGCCAGAACATCACCCAAAGCGCGGCGGGCGGAATCGCCGCTGGTTCGCTGCGGATGCTGGCGACAGCCGGTTCAGTCGACCTCACCGCCGGCGCGACCAACAACGCGGTGACGACGATCGCCGGCGCGTCGAACGGCGACTTCGCCTACACCGACGGCGGTTCGGCGGCGTTGACCATCGGGACGGTGACCACGGTCGGCATTACCTCGACCGCGGGCTCTATCGCGGTCAAGGCGACCAAGGCGGCCGCCACGCTGACCACGACCTCGGCGGTGACGGCTTCGGCCGCCGGCCAGAGTGTTACCCTGGAGTCGGTGGGCGACCTCACCATCAATGGCGTGGCCATCACGGCCAATGCCGGCAACGGCCGCGTCAACCTGGCGTCGAGCGCAGGCTCGATCGTGGAGACGGGATTGGCGTCCATCTCCGCCGCCGAACTGCTCGCTCGGGCGCAGACCAATATCGACCTGACGCGTGTCACAAACGTCGTCGGCGCGACCGGATTCGCGGCGAAGGCGACTACGGGCTTCGTCGCGTTCTTCAACAACGGCGCTATCCAGCTCGATCAGGTCGGGGGCGTCAACGGGATCACCGCTGGCGGGGCGGTGGTCATCGCTAACCTGACCGGCGACATCACCCAGACCGCGAACGGCATCATCACGGCAGGTGGCGGCCTCCTGCTGCAGGCGGTGAACGGCTCGATCGTTTTCGATCAGGCCAATCTCGTAGCAGGCAACTTCTCGGTGGTCGGAACGAACAACGGCAACATCACGCTGCGCAACACCGGTGCGCTCAATGTCGGGACGGTCGGCCCCTTCGCCACGCAAAGCCCGATCGGCACGTTCAGCGGCATCGTGGGCGCGACCACGAAGTTCGTCTCGCTGATTTCCGATACCGGGGCCATCACGCAAAGCGGCACCGCCGCCGATCTCATCAGCATCGGCGAGCTGCGCGTCACGACCAACGGCAAGGATGCGACGCTCACCAACACCAGCAACGCCATCACCTCCGTCGGCAACAGCGACCTCGGTGCCGGACGGTTGACGGTCATCGACGGCTTCGACGGCCTCATCTTGAGTGACCCGGTGACCGCCAATGGCGGCGTGGTGCTGACCACTCAGACCACCTTCACTCTGCCGGGCACGATCACCGTGGCCAACGGCGACATCTCGCTGACCTCGGTGACCGGCAGCATCACGCTCAGCAGCACGCTGTCGGCGGTCAACGGCCAGGTCCAGCTTGACGCCGGTGGCGCCGGGACGATCACGCAGACTGGCGGCTCGATTACCGCCAATACGCTGATCGCGCGCGCGCCCGGCAACGTGAGCCTGATCGCGGCCGACAACAACGTCGGCACGGTCGCTGGCAAATCGACGAGCGGCACCTTCTCCTATGTCGACAAGACGGCGGTGAGCATCGGCAGCCTCGTCGACATCGCGGCGGTCACGATCAACGGCATCACCACCACCAACCAGGACATCATCGTCGTGGCCGGCACGGGCGGTGGTGCGGGCGGTATCGCGGTCAACCAGGCGGTCAACGCCGGCACCGCCATCGTGCGGTTGCAGACCTCGACGGGCGATATTTCGCAGTCGGTCGCTGGACTGATCACCGGCAACAGCCTGCTGGCCAACGCGACGGCGGGCTCGGTCAACCTGGCGGCGGTCGCCAACAGCGTCATCCTCGTAGCCGGCAAGGCCGGCGGCAGCTTCCGTCTGCAGACCAACAACGCGACGGGCGTGTTCAGTGTGGCCGCCGACGCCGGCGCGCTGACGACGGCGGCGTCGGGCATCACCAGTGCCGGCGACATGGCGATCCAGACCAACGGCAACCTGGTCCTGTTCAACCCGCTCAACGCCGGCGCTGGTACGATGCGACTGCGCACGACGGGGGCGGGCCAGGTCTTCCAGACCGCCACAGGAACGATCACCGCGGACGCGCTGTTGATCGACGCCACCAATACGGTGACGCTGAACGGGTCCGCCAACAACGACGTCAACACGATCGCCGGCCGCACGACGTCGGGCGCGTTCCGTTACCAGGACAAGAATGGTTTCACCGTGGGTACGGTCGGCGCCGATGGCATTGGCCTGGGACCAGTGCTGCCGATCGGCCCGCTGACCGGCGTGACCACGGCGGGCGGCGACATCACGCTCGCGGCGGCCGGGCTGCTGACGATCAATCAGGCGATCGACGCCGGGGTCGGCGGCGGCACGATCCGCCTGCAGACCGGCGCCGGCAACCTGACCCAAGGCATCAACGGCACGATCACCGGCGGCTCGCTGCTCGCGGTGTCGACCGGCGGCATGGTCAATCTCACCGGCGCCACCAATACCGTGACCGGTATCGCTGGAAGAGCCTTCACCAGCTTCCTGTTCCAGAACAGCATCGGCTACAGCGTCAGCAACGTGTCCTTCGCCGGCGACGGCATCGTCGCCGCGGCGACCGGCATCACCGCGAACTCCGGCGGCGGCGGGACGCCGTTCGTGGTCGACCTCGCCGTCAACTCGGGCGCGCTGGCGATCAACGGTCCGGTGTCCTCGGCCAATGGCATGATCGTCTATCGCCGCGCGCCGACCGGCGCGCCCGGCGTGATCAACGTCGGCGGCGGCGCCGGCAACCTGGGCAACGACATCGGCACCGCGAAGCTCGTGATCATCGATCATACCGGCGCGTCGCCACAGGCCTTGTATGGCGCCACCCCGGGTGTAGCCGCGGGCGGCCTGTTCACCGTGCCGACTCCAGCCACCGGCTTCAGCCCGCTGTTGGTGCCGGGCAGCCTGACGGGCGGCAGCTCGACGATCGGCGAGCTGAACGGGCTGAACTCGACCGTGTACTTCTTCGCGACCTCCGCCACTATTCTGTCGGCTGGTGGTGGTGGCTCGAGCTTCGGCCTGCTCGGCATCTACGGCAACAGCAACACGGTCAACCTGACCACGTCGGTGCGTTCGATCGATCCCAATCAGGTGCGGGCGGTGACGGACGCGTTCACCGAACCGCTGGCCGGCGGTCCGCTCGCCGCCTTTTTCGTGCGCCGCGATGGATTGGCGAACGCCACCGAGCAGTTCAACAGCTGCCCGATCGGCACCATCAACTGCGTTGTCTTCACCTCACCGATCGCGGCGCCAACGGTCAGCACCGACGATGTCGTCATCGGCGTGGGCGGGGCGCCGCTCGACGACTCCAGCGTCGTGCTTGTCAACCAGGGCAACGAGGATCTCATCTTCGACGAGGGACAGGACGAAAAGAAGAAACGAGATGACGAGAAGGAGAAATCCCAATGAGCGCTCGATCGGCCGTCGGCACCGCCATCGGGGCGCTGGCGATCGCGCTCGCGGCGGGAGGAACGGTGGCCCAGCCGGCAGGCACGTCGGCGGGTCAGACCGCGGCCGGTGAGGCGTGCGTCTACCGTCCCGCGACGCTTGACGCAGGCATGGGAGCGCAGGCGGCCTACGAAATCCTGTGCGGCAAGACAGGCGTCCTCTCCGCGACGCTCTACCAGATGGCGGGAACGACCGGCGCCGACGGCCTGCGCGCGCTTGCCAGCACGGGCCGCTGGAGGGCAACCCTTGATGGCCGCGCGCGCTGCGAGGCGGCGAAACCATCGACGCTGGGCGGCAACCCGGCGGTGATCGTGCCCTGCACCCGCGCCGGCGGCGTGCCCTATATCGGCGTGCTGACCACCGCCGGTGGCAAGACCTTCATGGCCGATGGCATCTCGCCCGCCGCGCCAGCGATCGAGGCGACGATCGCCGCGCTGGGCGGCGGCCAGCCGGCGGCCGCGGCGGCGCGCGGCGGCGGTACGATCACGGGCCAGTTGGATGCGCGCTTCAAGGGCGGCTTCGGCTCGGGCGACATCGAACGCTACCAGGGCCTGATGCGCGTGGGCGGCCGCCACAACATCGAGGAGAACTACGGCAAGGCCGAAGAATCCTTCCGCGAGGCGTTGGTGCTGCACCAGAAGCTGTTCGGTCGTGACAATCCCGATCAGGCCGACGCGCTGATCCACTTCGCCATGCAGATCAGCAACCAGGGTCGCTTTCGCGAAGCCGATCCGCTGTTCGAGCGCGCGGAGAAACTGTCGGGTGGCGTCAAGGACCCGCTGGTGCGCGCCCGCATCCTGCAATACAGCGGCCAGCATCTCGCAAACCAGGGCAAGCGCGAGGAGGCGGCGCGCCGCATCGACCTCGCGGAGGCCGCCTACATCTCGGCGGCGCCCGAGCTCGCGCCGCTGATGAATCGAGAAATCGATCGCCGCGCCGCGGCCGTCGGCTTCGGCGTGCGTGGCCAGCGTTTCGTCGATCCGCGCGGCACGAGCTCGGTGGTGCCGAGCAATATCGGCATAAGCCCGATCACGCTGCTCGCCGCGCAGGGCGTATCGGAAATCCTGCGTCTGCGCGCTATTCTCGCGCTCGCCGCCGGCGACAACAATGCCAGCCGCAATCACGCCAACAAGGCGATCGCGCTGCTCGAAGCGGTCGGCATCGACCCCGGCGGCGTGCGCTGGCGCGCCGTGCGCGTGGCCGGGCTGGGCGCGGCGCGGCAGGACAATCTCGGTACCGCCAGTGCCGATCTCGGCGACTCCGCGCGTGGCCTGAGCAAGGCGCTGCCGTCCTCGCAGCCCGCCGGCAAGACCTTCCTCGAAAGCGGCAACATCCAGCTCAAGCGCGGCAACGTCCCGGGTGCGCTGGCGGAGTTCCGCCGCGGCGCGGCGATCCTGCGCGAGCGCCAGAACACGGTCTCGGTCGAGACGGCGATGCCCTATCTCGACGCGGCTTACCGCCAGTCGCAGATGGGCGTCGGCACTATTGGCGTGTCCTTGCCAGCCGAGATGTTCGACGCCGCGCAGCTCGTCACCTCCGGTGTCACGGCGGGCTTCGTCGCCCAGGCGGCGTTGCGGCTGGGCGACGGCAACGAGCGCGTGCGCGCGCTGCAGGACCTCACCAACCGCGTCACCGACCTTTATCAGCGGCGCGACATCGCCGCGAACCGCAACGCCGACACCGCGACGCTGGCGGCCATCGACGCGCAGATCGGCGACGCCCAGCAGCAGCGGGCGGCGGCCGAGGAAGAGGTGCGCAAGACGCTGCCCAACTACTTCCAGCTGGTGGCCGGACAAGCCGGCTCTAAGGACGTGCTGGGTGTGCTGCGGCCGCAGGAAGGATTCCTGCACATCGTACTGGGCTCCACCCGGGGCTACGCCATGCTGGCGCATAGCGGGCGCGTCAACGCCTGGCCGGTCAACCTCAGCCTCGACAAGGCCGAGGAGATCGTCGGCAAGCTGCGCGGCGCCTTCACGCCGGACGCCCAGGGACAGTTGCCCAAGTACGACGTGGCGCTGGCGCACGATCTGTACAAGCGCGTGCTGGGCCCCGGACAGGTGCATCTGAAGTCGCTGAAGGCGCTGGTCATCACGACCAACGGCGCGTTGCAATCCCTGCCGTTCAATCTGCTGGTCGCGGCGCCGCCGCCGGCGATCGGTGAATACACCGATTACAAGAAGGTCGAGTGGCTCGCGAAGTGGTTCGCCATGTCCTACGTGCCGGCGCCGCAATCGCTGGTGCTGCTGCGCAAGCAGGCGGCGCAATCGAAGGCGCCCAACGCCTATATCGGCTTCGGCGGTTTCCAGCCGCTGTCGATCGGTGCTGCGGGCCAACTCGTGGCGGCGTCGCGCGCCGCGTCGCTCACGCCCGGACAGCGCTGCGACGCCGACGCGCGCGAACTCGCCTCGCTGCCGGTGCTGCCGCTCGCCGAAGGCGAGGTAGCGCTGACCGCCAAGCAACTCGGTGTCGGTCCCGCCGGGACACGCCTGGGTCGTGCCTTCAGCAAGACCGCTGTGCTGAAGGGCCAACTCGATCGCTACAAGATCGTCCACCTCGCCGCGCATGCGCTCCTGCCGTCGGAACTGCGCTGCCTGCAGCAGCCGGTGATCCTGACCGGGCAGGGCACCGGCCCGGAGGCGATGATCACGGCGGCCGATCTCGCGGCGATCAAGCTGGACGCGGATATGGTTGTGCTGTCGGCCTGCAATACGGCGGGCCCCGACGGCAAGAGCGCCGGTGAAGCTTTCTCCGGCCTGGCACGCTCCTTCTTCACCGCCGGAACGCGCGGCCTGATGGCCTCGCATTGGAGCGTCGCCGACGAATCGACGACGCTGATGATGATCAACGTGCTGGCGGCCGTCGGCAAAGGCCGCAGCGCCGCCGACGTGTTGCGCACCGCCCAGCTGGAGATGCTGGACGGGGCTGGCAAGGGGCAGGATCCGGCGGAGTGGGCCCACCCGTTTTTCTGGGCGCCCTTCGTTTTCGCGGGCAACACGGGGGTGCCTCAGTCCTGAGGTATGATACCGTCGCCATGCGAAATGATAGCGACTACTATGAGCGAATACTCAGTTCTTTGTTGCGAGTCGCGCGGCATAACTGTTAATGTCTTTTCAACGGTCCAGGACTTATGTCCCCGGCAGGGAGGCAATCATGCTTCGACGAATTCATCTCGCGCTCGCCGCGACGGTCATTGTGGGCGGGGCGTCGATCGCCCTGCAGGCGAATGCCCAAGTGGTTGACGGCACCACCGGACGAGTTGGGCGCTGCGACATGTTCAAGGCGCTGGGCCGCGCTCTGCCGCCGGAATGTGGCGGCACTGGCCCGTCCACCGGCGGTGCCACGCGCGGCCGTGTCGTGATCGGCGCGCCCGACAGCGGCGCTGCCAAGCCTGCCGCCGCGCCTGCGGCGGCGCCCGCTGCGGCTCCGGCGACGGCCCCCGCTGGCGCGCCGACAACGACGGCGGCGCCCGCCGCGCCTTCGGCGGCGCCCGCCACCACGGCGGCCCCGGCGCCAGCGCCGCGTGGCCTGGGCTTGCAGGTTCCTTTCGCGCTCGATTCCGATCAGTTGACGGCGGAGGCCAAGAAGATCGTCGATCAGCTCGCCGAGGTCTTCAAGTACAACCCGAACGATCGCTACGTTATCGAAGGTCATACCGACGCCGCGGGCGGCGTCGAGTACAACCGTTCGCTGTCGGAGCGTCGGGCGCAGTCGGTGATCGAGTACCTCGCCACCGCGCATGGCCTGCCGCGCGATCGTTTCGTGGCTCGCGGCGCCGGCAGCGCCCAGTTGCTGCTGCCGACCGATCCGCTCAACGGCCGCAACCGCCGCGTCCAGGTTCTACCGACGGGTTCGTAAGACCCGCCGTTGGCGCGCGGCGGCTGCGGCCGGCGCGCGCGCTGAGTATTCGGGGGAGTTTCGTCATGACAGGGATTGACGCGAGACGGCTCGCCCTGACGGCGGCGCTCTGCGCGCTTACGGGCTTGTCGATGGCTATACCGGCCCAGGCGCAGCAGCGCATCGACCGGTGCCAGATGCACATCGCCATCGGCCGCAACATTCCGGCCGAGTGCGGTGGCACGGGCGGACCAGGCGGCACGACGACGCGCGGCCGCGTGGTGATCGGCACGCCGGACTCCGGCGCGGCCAAGCCGCCGGCCGGCGGTCAGCCTGGCGCCGCGGCACCGACAGGCGCTGCGCCGGCAGGCGCGCCGCCGACAGCCGCCGCACCAGTCGATCGTGCGCCGCCGAGCCGTGCGATGCCGTACTCATTGTCGCTGCCGATCCTCTTCGAGTTCGATTCGGATCGGCTGACTCCGGCGGCCAGCAAGCTGCTCGACGATCTCGCCGACGTGCTGAAGCGCAATCCGAGCGATCGCTTCATCATCGAGGGCCATACCGACGCGGTCGGCGCCGACGACTACAACAAGGATCTGTCGGAGCGGCGCGCGCGCGCGGTTGTCGAGTATCTCGCGACACGGCATTCTATCGACCGTGCTCGCCTCGAAAGCGTCGGCCTTGGTCGCTCGAAGCTGGTTGTTCCCAATCAGCCGGCCGATCCGCGCAATCGCCGGGTGCAGATACTCAATGTCGGAACCTGAGGCAGGCTTATGGCGGGCGAAGCGCAGGGCGGGCCAAAAGTAGAGCTAGTCATCGAGGTTCCGGCGCTGCTCGCCCCCATACCCGGGGACAAGCCGACCGGTGCCAATCCGCGTGACGATGACTCCGCGACGTCGCCGTACTACGACGTGCGCAATGTCCGCGGCGTGGCCAACGCCGCGGAGAAGGACTGGCTCAATCTGGAACTCTCGGCCGCTCCAGGCGCCGACGAGGCGCGCGACCGCGCCATACAGGCCTGGGGTCAGGTCCAGGAGAAATGCGAAACGATCCTACGCGAGAAATGCAAGGATCTGGAGATTCTCGAGTGGCTGATCGAGGCGCTTGTCCGGCTCGAGGAGTTCGCGGGTTTGCACGCCGGCTTGGTTCTGGCCGCCGAGTTGCTCGAGAAGTACTGGGACGACGTCAACTACAGCGTCGACCCCGATGACCCCACGGCCAAAGGCTTCAACTTCGACCGGCTGAATAAGACGCTGGCCGCGCCAATCATGCGAACGCCGGTGACTCCTCCGGCGGGCGACAAGGGGCCGCTATCGCTTGCCGCGCTGCAGCGGATGCAGAAGGACAAGGCCGGTCTCGGCGAGGCGGAGGCCGCGGCGCGCACTGGCGGCCGGCCATTCTATCAGCCGCTGGGCGTGCATATCCGGGCTTCTATCGCGAGCTGGCAACGGATCAACAAGTTTCTCAACGGCAAGATGGGCGACGACGCGCCCATGTTGGGTCCGCTGTCCGAATTGCTCGTCGACCTTGAGAAGATGGTCAAGCTGGTGGCTGGCTCGCTGGTCGATCCACCAGCGGCAGCTGGTCCTGCGGCGGCGGAAGGTGACGCCGCCGCCGCCGCCGATGGCGCGCCGGGCGGCGCCCAGGCCAATTTCGCGCGGCCCGGAACCTTCGCCACTCGCGAGCAAGCGCTCGACATGTTGGCGGCGGTAGCGAAGTACTTCCGCGAGTACGAGCCGCAATCGCCGGTGTCATACGCGCTCGATGCGACCATCGATCGGGCGCGCATGTCACTGCCCGATCTGCTCGCGGAACTCTTGCCGGACGTCGATGCCCGCCGCAAGATGCTGCAGATTGCGGGCATCAGGCCGCCGGAACCCCCGCCGGCGCCTGACGCGAAAGCCAAGAAATGACGGTATGGTCGCGTCGCCTGTTCTCGCGTCGCGGCTTGGATATGTGCTAGGGTTCCACGAGACACGGGAGAGGTGCGATCATGGCTGAATCGGTACAGAAAAAGCTTGATCGGGTGCGCAAGCCGCGCGTGCACATCAAGTACGAAGTCGAGACCGAAGGCGCGATGGTGGTCAAGGAACTGCCGTTCGTCGTTGGCGTGACAGGCGATTTTTCGGGTGACCCGACGGCGAAGCTGCCGGAACTGCGCGACCGCAAGTTCGTGCAGATCGATCGCGACAATTTCAACAAGATCATGTCGACGATGGCGCCGGGCGCCAACATGCGCGTCGCCAACAAGCTGCAGGATGACGGCTCGGAGATGGCCGTCAACCTGAAGTTCAATTCGATGGACGATTTCGAGCCGAACCGGATCGTCAACCAGGTCGAGCCGCTCAAGCGCCTCAAGGAGACGCGCGACAAGCTGCGTGACCTGCTGGCGAAGGCCGACCGCTCGGAGAACCTCGAGCAGATGCTCGAGAAGATCCTCGCCGATGAAGAGGCGGTGAAGAAGCTGCACTCTGAAATCGAAGCGCGTAACAAGAAGGAGGGCTGAGCATGGCCGCCGAGACCTCGACCCAAGCCCAAGCCGGCACGACGACGGCTGAAGGCGAAGGCTTTTCGCTGCTCGACCAGGCAATCGGTGCGACCAAGCAGACCGATGCCAACGAGGCCCAGGACCTGCTGAAGGCTCTTACCGAGCAGGCGATGGCCGGCACGGTGAAGTTCAGCCGCAACCTGGCGCAGACCATCACCAAAGCCATCGAGATGATCGATGGCAAGATCTCCCGACAGCTGGCCGAGATCATGCACCACGAGAAGTTCCTCAAGATCGAGGGCTCGTGGCGTGGTCTCAACTATCTCGTGATGAACAGCGAGACCGGCGAAAACCTCAAGATCCGCGTTCTCAACATCACCAAGCGGCAGCTGCTGAACGACTTCGCCAAGGCGACCGAGTTCGACCAGAGCATGCTGTTCAAGAAGATCTACGAGAATGAGTTCGGCACGCCAGGCGGCGAGCCGTATGGCTGCATGGTCGGCGACTACGAGTTCTCCAACCATCCCGACGACATCGAGCTGCTGCGTGGCCTCTCCGGCGTCGCCGCGGCCTCGTTCGCGCCGTTCATCTCCTCGGCCAGCGCCAAGATGTTCGACGTGGGCGACTTCCGCGACCTCAAGGAAGTCCGCGATTTGAAGAAGGGCTTCGAAGGCGGCAAGTACATCGGCTGGCGCGGCCTGCGCGAGAGCGAAGACTCGCGTTTCCTGTGCCTCACCATGCCGCGCGCGCTCGCCCGCGTGCCGTACGGCAAGGACACCAAGCCGATCGAGGAGTTCGACTACGAGGAGGGCGAGCCCGGCCGCGCGCTGGCGCACGACCATTACTGCTGGATGAACTCCGCCTTCGTCTACGCCCAGCGCCTGACCAACGCCTTCTCGCAGTACGGCTGGTGCACCGCCATCCGCGGTGCCGAGGGCGGCGGCAAGGTGGAAGGCCTGCCGAGCCACGTGTTCGAGAGCGACGACGGCGACTTCGACCAGAAGTGCCCGACCGAGTTCGCGATCACCGACCGGCGCGAGAAGGAGCTGTCGGATCTCGGCTTCATGCCGCTGTCGCACTACAAGAACACGGACTACGCGGTGTTCTTCGGCGCGCAGACGGTGCATAAGGCGCAGAAGTACGACCGCCCCGAGGCGACGGAGAACGCCGCGATCTCGGCGCGCCTGCCGTACATCATGGCGTCGTCGCGCTTCGCCCACTACCTGAAGATCATGGGCCGCGACAAGGTCGGCTCCTTCATGGAGCGGGGCGACGTCGAGAAGTGGCTGAATCGCTGGATCAGCAACTACGTCAACTCCAACCCCGATGCCGGCCAGGAGACCAAGGCCAAGTACCCGCTGCGCGAGGCCCGCGTGACGGTGGTCGAGGTTCCTGGCTCGCCGGGCTCCTACTCGGCCGTGGCGCATCTGCGTCCGTGGCTGCAGATGGAGGAGTTGACCGCGTCGCTGCGCATGGTCGCGCGCATACCGGCCGCGGCCAAGTGACGGAGGGGGCGTGGCCGCGCCCGACGAGGTTCCGCCATCAGCGGATACCGGACCCACCGGTATTTCGCTGGCGGAACTCGGCTTCGATCTCCCGGCGCCGGCTGCCGATGTAGCCGGCGCTGCGGCGCCAGAGACATTTGAGGGTACGCCTCCGCCGCCGGTCGAAGAGCCGGTGCCGGAGGCGTCTCTCGTTCCGGCCATCACGCGGGCCGAGATCGAGAAGCGCAACGCTTGGACGCGCCGCGCGATCGACAGGCTCATCGCGGCGATCGATCGCATGTTGTCGGCGCAGGTCGACGAGATCCTGCATCACCCCAAGGTGCAGCGCCTCGAGGCGTCGTGGCGCGGCGTCATGTGGTTGATCCGCACCGCCGATGGCTCGAAGTGGATCCGCATCAAGCTCTTGAACATGACCTGGATGGAGCTGACGCGCGACATCGACCGCGCGCTCGAGTTCGACCAGAGCCAGATCTTCGACAAGGTCTACACCCAGGAATTCGACACGCCCGGCGGCATTCCCTACGGCCTGATCATCGCCGACTACGAGCCGACCAAGCACCCGCGCGATATCGCCACCCTGCGTGGCCTCGCCAGCGCCGTGGGTGCCGCGCACACGACGACCGTGCTGGGCTGCTCGCCGGCGGTGTTCGGCGTCGACGGCTACCGCGAGCTGGTCTCGACTATCGACATCGCGGCGCTGTTCCAGCGCGGCGAGTTCGCCGCGTGGCGTGGCTTCTGCTCGGCGACCGAGGATGCGCGCTATCTCGGCTTCGCCCTGCCGCGTGTGCTGATGCGCAAGCCCTACCGCAACGACGGCTACCGCGCCGACGGCTTTGTCTACAGCGAGGCGACGCATCTGCGCAGTGGCCGCGGCTGGCTGTGGGGATCGGCGGCCTATGCTTTTGGCGCCGTCGTCGTGCGCTCCTTCGCGACCTACGGATGGTTCGCCGATATCCGCGGCGCGGGCCGCGACCTGAGCGGCGGCGGGCTGGTCGACGACATGCCGACGCCGTGGTTCACCACAGACCGGCCGGGCGTGGGCATTCGCGTGCCGGTGGAGATCCAGCTCACCGAGCGGCAGGAGAAGGAGTTCTCCGATGTCGGCTTCATTCCGCTGGTGCCGGCGCGGCTCACCGCCTTCGCCGCCTTCCACTCCAACCAGTCGGCTTGGCAACCGCCGCGCTACGACAAGGCGGCGGCGCGCATGAACGCCAAGCTGTCCTCGATGCTGCAGCAGATCCTTTGCGTGTCGCGCTTCGCGCATTTCATCAAGGTGATGGCGCGCGACGAGGTCGGCAGCTTCCGCACCGCCGACGAATGCCGCGACAAGCTGATGAAGTGGCTGCAGACCTACACCCAGAGCAACGACGAGGCCTCGCTCGAGATCAAGGCCAAGTATCCGTTGCGCGACGCCGATATCGAGGTCACGGAACTGGTGGGCAAGCCCGGCAGCTTCGCCGTCGTGGCGCGGCTCCAGCCGCAATTCCAGCTCGACGAGATCGGCGCGAATTTCAATCTTGTCAGCACCGTGCGCACGCAGAACGCGGCGTGATCGGCTGACCGACCGGCATTGAGGGGGTTCACATGGCGACCGACGCAAGAGCTTTGTTCCGCGACGGCAATCTCGACGGCGCGATCGAGGCCGCCACCAACACGGTGCGCGACAATCCGAACGACGCCGAAGCCCGCGCGCTGCTCGCCGACTTCCAGTGCTTCGCCGGCGCCTTCGACAAAGCCGATCGGCAGCTCGACATCATCGGCACGCAGAATACCAAGCTGGCCGTCGCCGTGGCGCAGACGCGCCAGGTGATCCGCGGCGCCATCGCGCGCCAGGAGGTCTTCGAGAAGGGACGCGCGCCCGACGTGGTGACCGAGCCCGACGCCTTTGTCGCCGCCAGCCTGCAGGCGCTGCTGGCGCTGCGCGAAGGCGATAATAAGCGTGCCAGCGAGATCCTCGCCGAAGCCGAGGAAGCGCGCATCAAGGTCACCGGCACGCGCGACGGCGACAAGCCGTTCGACGATTTTCGCGACGCCGACGATCTCAGCGCCGGTATCCTCGAGGTGATCTCGGTTACCGGAAAGTACTTTTGGGTGCCGATGCACAAGGTCGTGTCGATCCGCTTCGAAAAGTCGGCGCGGCCGCGTGATCTGCTGTGGCGGCCGGCCGCGGTCGAGGTGCGTGACGGTCCCGAGGGCGTGGTCTACATTCCCGCCACCTACCCGACAACGCCCACCGGCCCGGAGGCCACGGCGCTGCGCCTGGGCCGCGCCACCGACTGGCAGGGCGGCGAGGGCGAGGTCGTCCGCGGCGTCGGCCTGCGCCTGTTCGTGGTCGGCGAGGACGGTGTCGGCATCGATGAGCTGTCGGAAATCGATTTCGCGACCGCGAGCGCTTAGCGAGGATCAACCACCGTGTCCATGAACGACAAGGACACCCCGCGTGCGCTGCTCTCGCTGCTGGATCGGCTGATCGATCGCGATCCGGAGAACCAGGTCGAGTTGCCGCCGACACCGACCGAGGCGCTCGACCGGCTGCGCGAGGGTGTGCGTCGCGACGTCGAGGCGTTGCTGAACACGCGCGAGCGCTGCCGCGGCTGGCCCGACGTGTTCGGTGAGATCGACGAGTCGGTCGTCGGCTACGGCATCCCCGATTTCTCGATCACGTCGATCCAGGGCGGCAACTGGCGCCTCCTGGTATGCCGGCAGATCGAGGCCGCGATCCGTCGCTTTGAACCGAGGCTTTCGATGGTGCGGGTGACGTTGCCGGACAAGGGCGATCGGATGGATCGCTCGGCGCGCTTCCGTATCGACGCCCTGTTGTCGGCCGACCCGGCGCCCGAGCCGGTCAGCTTCGACACCGCGCTCGAGCCGACGACACGTCGGGTCGACGTGTCGACCGGGCGCTGAGGGCACCGTGGACGACGTCCTTCCCCTCTACAATCGCGAGCTTGAGTTCATCCGCCGCCAGGCCGGCCGGTTCGCCGACGCGCATCCCAAGGTCGCCGGACGGCTGCGTCTCGGCCCGGAGATGGCCGACGATCCGCATGTCGAGCGGCTGATCGAGGCGGTCGCGTTGCTCAACGCACGCGTGCGGCTGAAGCTCGAGGACGAGTTCCCCGAACTGACCGAGGCTGTCCTCAACGCGCTCTATCCGCACTACCTCGCGCCGGTGCCGCCGATGGGCATCGCTCGACTGGAGGCGTCGAGCGCGCTCTCAGAGCCCTACGAAATCGCGCGCGGCACCGAGCTGGATACCGGCGCGATCGACGGCGAGCGTTGCCGCTTGCGCACCACCCAGGCGCTGACCATGTGGCCGTTCGAGGTCACCCAGGTCGGCCTGCAGGGCCGGCCGTTTCGCGCGCCGGTCAACCCGCGCGCCCAGGGCGCGCTCTCGGTGCTGCACATCCGGCTCGCGACAACCAGCGACGGCGCGACCTTCGGCGACCTGCAGCCCGATCCGATCCGCTTCTATCTCGGCGGCGCCGGCGCCCGCGCCCTGCCGCTCTACGAACTTTTGCGCAACCGCCTGCTGGGCATCGCGGTCTGCGAGCAGCCGGACGAGCCCAATGCGGTCTTCCTGCCGCCCTCGGCGCTGAAGCCGGTCGGCTTCTCGCGCGACGAGGCGATCCTGCCCTATCCGGCGCGTTCTTTCGTCGGCTACCGGATGCTCACCGAGTACTTCGCGTTGCCGCAGAAGTTCCTCTTCTTCGAGATCAATGGCGTGTCGGCGCGCATGCTCGCCGGCGCCGGCCGCGAGCTCAGCATCTATCTCTACCTAGCCGATACCGAGGCCGAGCTCGAGCGCGGCGTGACCACCGCCGATATCTCGACCGGCTGCGTACCTGTCGTGAATCTCTTCCCGCTGCGCGCCGAGCCGATCCGGCTCGACGGCACGGCTTTCGAGCATCGCATCGTGCCCGACGCGCGTCGGCCCGAGGCGCTCGAGGTCTATATGGTGGAGAAGGTGAGCGCGAGCGACGTCGACGGCAACGAATACCCATTCGAGCCGTTCTTCGGGCTGCGCCACGATGCGGCCGGCGAGGTGCGCTTCTGGCAGGTGTCGCGGCGCCAGGCCGCCAGTGCGCGCGACAGGGGCAACGAACTCTTCATCTCGCTGCTCGACCGCGAAGCCGATGCTGGCGCGCCGGCCAACTGGACGCTTTCGGTCGACACGCTGTGCTTCAATCGCGACCTGCTGGCGCGCATTCCCTCGGTCGGCGGCCAGGTGCCGCTCGACTTGGTGTCGCCATCACCGGCGGTGCGCCGGGCCTACATGGCGAGCCCCTTCAGCCCAACGCGGCGGCCGCCGCTGGGCAATGGTCGCATGTGGCGATTGCTGTCGCACCTCTCGCTCAATCATCTGTCGATGGCCGGCGGCGAGGATGGCGGCGAGGCGCTGCGCGAGATCCTCAGGCTCTACGACTGGGGGCAGGGGCTCGAGACGCGCCGGCTGATCGACGGCGTGCGATCCGTCACCAGCAAGCGCGGCCTGGCGCGCATCGTGCTGGGCCGCTCGACGGCCATCACCCAGGGCCTCGACGTCGAGGTATTGCTCGATCCACAGAGCTATCCGCCGGGCGGCGCCTATTTGATGGCCTCGGTGCTCGAGCATTTCTTCGGCCTCTACGTCGCCGTCAACACCTTCACCCGGCTGACCGCGCGTCTGTCGGGGCGCACTGGAGTCCTTGCCACATGGCCTCCCCGGACGGGCGAGAAGACCCTCCTCTGATCGAGCGCCTGCGCGAGGAGCCGGAGGCGTTCGACGCGCTGCAGGCCATCCTCACGTTGGAGCGCCACGCCGCGCGTCAGGGCGGGCGCGTCAGCGGCAGCGCGCCGATCGGCGGCGAAGCGCTGCCCCAGGATGAGGTGCTGCATTTCGTCAGCGAGACGGCGCTGGCTTTCCCTGTCTCCGCGCTGACCCAGGTGCGCGAAACGCCGGGCGGTCCGCCGAAGGTCGAGATCACCTTCATGGGCCTGCACGGCCCTTCGGGCGTGCTGCCGCAGGCCTATAGCGACAAGGTGCTCGAGCGGCAGCGCGAGAAGGACACAGCGCTCGCCGACTTTCTCGACCTCTTCACCCATCGCTCGGTCAGCTTCTTCATCCGCGCGTGGAAGAAGTATCGGCTCGCGGCGCAGGTCAACTCGACATACGACGAGCTGGGCCCCACGGCTCTGCCCTCCGATCTCGGTATAGCCGGCTTCGTCGACGCGATCCTGGGTTTCAGCACCGGCGGATTGAAGGGCAGGCTGGCGCCGCGCCACACGGCGCTGCGCTTCTACGCCGGCGCCTATGCCGGCAATCCACGCTCGGCCGTCGTCCTCGAGGCGATCCTCAGCGACTATTTCGGCGAGAAGATCACCGTCGATACCTTCATGCCGCACTGGGAGCGCCTGCCGACCAGTGAGCAGACGCAGATGATTCCGACCAGCTTCTGTCGGCTGGGCGACGAGGCGGTGATCGGCGCGCGCGTCATGCGCCCGGAAGCCAAGTTCCGCATTAAGCTGGGGCCGCTCGACTACAAGACGTTGCGCTCGTTCCTGCCCGACCAGACCCGGCTGCGCGAGCTTGTGCACCTGGCGCGTCTGTTCGTCGGCGAGGCGATGTTCTTCGACGTCCAGCTTGTGCTGCGTCGCGACGACGTTCCGCCGCTGCAGCTGGGTGACTGGGGTGGCGGCGACGGCGCGCGGCTGGGCTGGAACACGTGGCTGACGTCGGTGGCGCCGCCGACCAATCCCGATGATACCATCCTGTCCTGCGATGTGATCGCCTGACGCGACGCTATCCGCCGATGATCACCGTGGGAAAACCGGTGATGATGATGCCGCCATGCGCGGTGTTGTCGAGGATGCGCGCCGCCGGCATGTTCATCACGATCACCGTCATCGAGCCCTTGACGATCACATCAGGTGGGCCGACGCAGATCGCCATGTCGGTGATGCGCGCCTGAGGCATCATGCCGGTGATCACCGTGACCGCGCAGGGCGGGATGATCGGCCCGCCCACGTGCGGCACGAGGACTGTGAGCATCGGACAGACATGCATGTCTGTCACTCTGGCTGCTGGCATCATATGAGTATTTAATCACTTTTCTCGCTGGCGGTAAAGGCCGGCGGTGCCGTCAGCGCGAGCCACCCTTCTTGCTGTTTTCCCGTTCGTAAGCTTCGGCGAAGATCTGGCCGATGCGGCCGGCCAGCGTGTTGCCGATGTCCTGCTTCACCTCGCCATAGGCCTTGGTGTAGCGCTGCCAATATCCCGCTTCGCGCGCCTGCAGCAGGCGTCCGAACATACCGGCCTCCTCGCCGCCGGCGCCGGCGATGGCCTCGGGCGAGAGACGTGCCAGCACGGCGTCGAGCACGGCGCGGAAGGCGGCGAGCAGCGCGAGCTGATGCGCCTCGAGATCCTTGCCGGCGTCCCACACGGCGGCCTGGCCGGACTGGAAACCGGGCCGAACCGAGCCCAGCATCACCAGCAGCATCTCCGACTCGTCGGCGGAGAACTTCAGCGGGTTGTTCTCGCGCGCGGCCACCACGGTCTGGCTGATGCGGAACTCGCCCTTCAGCAAGCGGCGCGCCTCGAGCAGCCGCGCCAGGGTCGAGACGATGGCGCGTGTCGAGGCGCCTAAGGTCCGGAGCGCGGTCGCCGCGTCGGTGTTCGGCGGCAGATTCTCGATTCCCGCACCGTCGAGGAAAGCGCGCAGCAGCTCGTCGCCGCCCAGCTCGGGTGCCGCGCTCGGCTGCGGTGTTGGTGCCGTCCGACGCTGCGGTGGTGGTGGTGGCGCCGGTGTTGGTGTGGCGACGGGTGTCGGTTTCGCTGGCACTGGAGCGGCCGGCACGCCCGGCGGCGGGAACACCACCTTCGACACCGAGATGCGTCCCGAGGGCTGCCGGTCCGACGGGCCGTCGAATGGATCGTCGGTTGGAATCGGCGGCGACTGCATGGCGTTCGCCGGACCTGGCGCGGGCTGGCCGGCATTCGCATCGCCGAACAGATTGTCGCCCACCGGCGGCGCTTGCGGCACATCAACCCAATCGTCCACCGGCGGCGCGACTGGCGCCATGGCCCGCGGTGCGGGCGCGGGTGATGGTACGGGTGGGCGGTGTTGGGGCGGAGCCGGCGGCGGCGGTGCTGGCCGTGGCGTCGGCGCCTGCGGGCGCGGTCGAGCGGCGGCCGGTTGCGGTGGCGTCGGTCCCGGCACGGGCCCTGGCGGCATCCCGAAGGCGCGGTCCAGGCCAGGATCGGGCGCGACGGGCTGCGACGAGCCGGTCTTTGGCGCCAACCCGGCCAGTGCCGCCTCGATCGGATCGAGTTCGGCCGGCGGTGCGCTCAATCCGCCCGATGGCGTCGCATCCCAGTCGGTCGGCAGCGCCTGCTGCGGTCCGGGCCCGACGGGATTGGGGATCGCAACCGGCTGCAGCGCGAAGGGCGACTGCGGCATCGGCACGTGCCGATCGTCTGGCGCGGCGGGCGGTTGATCGAAGGGATCGGGAAGCGCCGCCAGCGGGTCCGGTGCGTTGGTGAATGCCGACCGTTGCGGTGGCGGCGCGGGCGCAGCGAAGGGATCGGGATTGCCCGCCTGTGGTGTGCCCCAGTTGTCGGGCATCGGCCCGCCGAAGGGAGAGCCGCTTGACGGCGAAGGCGCGCCGAATGGCGAGGCGTCGGGTGGCGGGGCGCCGAGACCGCGCTGCTCGGGTGCGTTAAACGGGTCGGCCATGGTGCCGCCCGGCGACAGCGGCGTGCGATTGTCGCCGAGCTCGCCGAACAGGTCGTTGCTCGCCGGTAATTCCGGCGGGCGCTCCTCGGCCATCGGATCGAGCGGCGAGGGGCCGCGCGGCGCGGCGCGTGGCGCGCCGAAGTCCGCCCGCGCGAGGTCGCCAAGATCGAACGAGTCGTTGCCGATGGTCGGCGGTCCGGCAGCCGCGCGGCCGAAGTCGTCCTGGCCGCCCTCCATCTCGACGGCGATCTCGTAACCGCCGATGCGGATCGAATCGCCCGGACCGAGTGGCCAAGCGTTGCCGTTGCCGACGTTCTGACCGTTGACGAAGGTGCCGTTGGCCGACTTGTCGACGATCTGCCAGCCGCCTTGCGCGCCCTCGATCACCGCGTGCTCGCGCGACACACCCGCCGACGCGTCGGGGAGCACCCACGAGTTTCCGTCGCGACGACCGATCGTCGCGCGACCGCCGGCGAGCGTGAACGGCGGCGGCGCCCGCTCGGTCGGCGGCGCCGATACGACGCGAAGGGTCAGGGACGCAGCCATTCGTCGGCTCTCCGGCAGAGTCAGTCTTGGCCGCTCATGTATAGCAGCGCGCCTCGGTCCCCGTCACATGAAGCTGACGCGCCGCGCCGATAGCGGTGACGCGCCTTACTTGGGGCGGCCGTTGCCGCCTTGGGCGATGTCGATGCCTTGGGTGAGGAACGCCCGGTGCTTGGCTTCCATATCCTCGGGTGATTTCGGATTGGCCACGGCGGCGAGGATGACCGCGCCCCAGATAGCGCGGCCCAAGGCGTTGGGCGGCGGCGGCACGGAAGGAAGATTCGGCGGCGCGATCGAACCGCCGCTCCAGAACGAGCCCATCGCCGCCCAGGAAGCGGGAGTCTGGAAGCCGGTGGCCATGGCGCGGTCGTAGGCGGCGCGACGATTGTCCTCGTCGGGCTTGAACACCCAGGCCTCGGCGGCGCTCAGCGCATCGGTATCCGGCGGGTCGACAGGGTTGCCGGCATCGACATAGGCGCGCGCGGCGAGGCAGGCCCACCATACGGCCTCACGCGGTCGTAGCGAATGCGCGAGGAAGCGCACCGCGTCCTGCAGCAGGCCCGCATCCATCAACGAGGTGATAAATCCTTCCGGGCTCGCGGCCGCGGGCACCAGGGCCTGCGCCTCCGGGCCAAGCTCCCCCGACTGCGCCACCGCGGGAACCTCCGCATTGGCCAGCTTCGTGAACGGCTGCACTTCTCCGGCCATCCCGCCTCCTACCCGACTCCGCTCGCCGCCCGACTCAATTGATCAGCGTTATACCACCCTTGAGCGTGAGCATCGCAGTGCCTTTGACCGACGTCATCAGGCCCTTGATATCCACCATGATCTTTCCTTCGACATTGATCATCATGCCCTTGATGGTCACGCCCATCTGGTCGAGCTTGACCGAGGAGCCGCCAACCTTGAGCTCTATGCTCTGCATCGCCTCGACGTCCTGCTTGCCCAGGCTCATTACCAGCTTGTCGTTGCCCATGCTGAGCGTGGTCTCGCGATTGCCCATGCCCAGCTTGGTGGTCTGATTGCCCATGTCGATGGTTTCTTTGAGATTGCCCATACTCAGCTTGTAGGTGTCGTTGCCCTGGGTGATCGTTGTGTCGCGGTTCTGCTTGATCGTCTCTTGCTGATTGTTGTCGACCTTCAGTGTCTGGTTGTTCTTGATGTGCCGGGTCTGGTCGTTGTCGATGGTGATGTTCTCGTCGTGCTCGACCTCGACCACGTGGTCCTTCTGGGCGTGCATGTAGATGACCTCCGAAGACTTCTTGTCCTCGAAGCGGAAGATGTTGGTGTCGGCCTTGGCGCCGCCCTTGCTGCTGCGCGTCTCGATGCCGCTCTGCGTCTTGTTCGCCGGCAGCGCCCAGGGCGGCATGTTGGTGCCGTTGTAGACGGAGCCGACGACCAGCGGCCGGTCTGGATCGCCGTCCTGGAACTCGACCACGACTTCCATGCCGATGCGCGGCGTGAACACCGTGCCCCATTGCGGGCCTGCCCAGGCGTGCATGACGCGGATCCAGCACGAGCTCTTCTCGTTCTTCTCGCCCAGCCGGTCCCAGTGGAACTGCACGTGGATGCGGCCGAACTCGTCGACATCGATCTCTTCGCCCGAGGGGCCGACGACGAGTGCGGTCTGCGGCCCGGCGATGATCGGCCGGGGCGTGGTGCGCGCGGGCCGCAGGATGGTTTCCTTCGGCGCGACGACGAAGCTGTTGCCGTAGGTTTCGGAGCCGCCAGCGCCGGCGGCGTGACCGGCGCCGGAAGCGGCGTGCCGCACGCGGGCGACGACCCACTGCTTGCCGTCCTCGGCCTTGAAGCGCGCGCCCTTCAGGGTGAAGTAGCCACCGGCTTCGAAGAAGCGCACCGCGCCGTGGCCTTCGGCCAGCTTGAAGTTCGCCTCGAGCGCCTCGATGCGGCGCTTGGCGATGTGATCGCCCTTGCCGTCGGCGGTGCCCTTGTCGATGTAGTTGCCGGGGTAGTCGTAGACCTCGAACTGGCCCGGCTTGGCCGTCTTCTTGACGCTGTTGGTCGAGACCAGCAGATCCTTCGATGGCGCCTTGAAGTCGTAGTCTTCGTTCGCCCACTTGGTCGGCAGGAAGCGGTACTCGAGGTCGAAGGCGTTGATCACGTCGTTGGCGGTGCCTTCGGCGTCCATCTCGACGTTGGCCATCTCGATGCCGTAGTAGACGCCGCCGTCCTCGCCGACGTGCAGCTCGTTGGCGCCGTCCTTGTGGCGGAGGAACCAGACCCAGCCTTCTTCCTCGCACAGGCGCTGGATGAAGGCCCAGTCGCTCTCGAGGTACTGCACGCAGTACTCCCAGGTGCGGCCGGTCGGCAGCTTGGTCGCCGCCTTGGCGCCCGCCTTCGACAGCACGTCCTCGATGATCGCCTTTGTCGTCTTCTGCTGGTATATGCGACAGTCGACGCGATGGGTGAGGAACCAATACTCCGGCACGAGCTCGATGTGATAGACGTAGTAGGTCAGGCCATCGCCCCAGTGGTCGATCGTGCCGCTCGAGCTCAGGCGGCTCACGAAGCCATGGAAGTGGCGCCGTGCGTCGCCCGAGGCGACGCTGAACGTGATCTCCTTGCCCAGAAGATCGGTGGGCTGGATATTTTCCTTGAGCGAGATCACGTCGAGCCGGAAGGAGAAGAACCCGTTGACCGCCTCCTCGCCGGAAAACCCGGTCAGGATCATCTGATCCTTGCCCAGCGGCGTCTTGAGCTGCAGCCAGCGTTTGGTGTCAGAGATAGCCATGGCCGCGCTCCTGATGGCCGCGAACATATCGCGCGGCCAGTCTATGGCAAAGTGTCCGACAGGTTGACGTCGAGGTCAAGAAAAAAGCGATCATTCGCTCACTTCTTGGATGACATCCGCGTTTCGATTGAAAGGTCCAAGCCCATGCGTCTGATCTTGAGCGCCTGCCTGCTCGTTGTTCTGTACGCGGCCGGTCTCGATCATGCCATAGCCCAGCAGCCAACGCCGCCTGTAGCCAAGCCGCCTGCGCCGGCCGCTGCAGCGCCCGCGGCCACACCTGCTCCAGAGCCCACCGGCATCGACGGCTTCCGCTCTGCCAAGTTCGGCCAGACCGAAGCCCAGGTCCGGGCCGCGATCAAAGAGGACTTCAAGCTAAACGACACCGCGATCAAGGCCGCCACCCATCCGTTGGAGCAGACGCGCAGCCTCTCGATCATTGTGCGCGACCTGGTCGCCAACAGCGGCGAGGCGCAGGTCGCGTATGTCTTCGGCTTCCGCTCCAAGACGCTCATCCAAGTCAACATCCTTTGGGCCGCCGCCGATCCGGCCGGCACCGAGATCGTTATCGGCGCCGGCAACGCGCTGCGCGACTACTTTGTCGGCCAGACCACCCGCTTCGTGAAGGAGCAGGTGAAGGCCAACGTCCAACTGCCCGATGGCCGCATCCTGTTGTTCCAGGGCGCCGACGACAAGGGCCGCGCCATAGAGCTGGTGATGGTGGTCGCCGCCCGGCCGCCGGTGCAGGGCCAACCCGCCGATCCGCGGCCTGGCTCCGTCCAGCTGCGCCTGGTCTACGTGCTGGCGCCCGGCAATTCCGACATCCAGCGCATCGGGCCCGGCCAGTTCTGACGTCTCTCAGGCCTTCGACAGGTTGTAGGACTGCACGAACGGCTTGCCGGTCTTGGTGCCCTTCTGCTCCATGTCGTAGAAGGTGCACTCGATCTCGGTGAAGTTGAGCGCGATAAGCTCGGTTGGCCGGTCGTCCCCTTGGCCGGAGGAGGCAAACGAACTCATCAGCACGTTGCTGAGCTTTATCGCCTGGAAGAGCGTCTCGCCGCCCTGGGAGTTCACGGTCCAGTTGAGAATGACGGTCTTGGGATCGCCCATGAGATGCTCGCGCCACAGCTTGCCGCTGGCGTGGTCGCGCTTCTTTGAGATGAGGACCTCGCTCATGCTCACAGCGCTTCTCTGGCGCTTGTCGACAGCGCCCGATGTCGTGATGGCGCGCGAGGAACCCCACTGCACCGAATCCAGATGGATCCAGCCCGCGTGGGCTTCGGCGGTGACGTCGCCGTCGACGCCGTCGTAACTCATGTAGATCGGCATGTGATGGCTCCCTGGCCAGGAAGGGTCGATCTGTCAGCAAAACGGCGCGGCGTTCACACGCCGCGCCGATCGCGTTGTTGGTGCTCGGCCGCGGCGATCAGGTCGCCTTGGACAGCGCGATGTCGTAGGTGACCGCGCTGCCGCCGGTCGCGTCAGTGCCTTCCTTGGCCTGCACCATGTACTTGGTCTCGATCTTGGTGAAGTTCAGCGAGATCGACTCCTGGGGACGGTCGCCGCCCGAGGAGAAGGACATGCCGCTCACCAGCGTGTTCTCCAGCTTCATGTACATGAAGGTGTTGTCGGCGCCGCCGCTGGTCGACGTGAAGTCGATCGTGACAGGCTTGCCGCTGGTGTTCTTGACCAGCTCCTGCCAGAGCGGGCCCGAGGCCGCGTCCATCACCTTGGTGACCACGATCTCGCTCACCGAAGCGGTCGAGGCCTCGCGATTCTCGGCGCTGCCCACCGGGGTGGAGATGCCGCGGCCGACGCCGAACTGGCAGGACTGCAGCGTGATCCAGTCGGTGTGCGACTCCGCCGTCGCATCGCCCTTGATGCTGCCGCCATCGTATTCCATGAAGATAGCCATTGTAGTCTCCGTGTTGGGCCGCATGGGCCCCGTTGGTTTGGTCCTAGCCTCTTGCCCTGGCGCGCTTAGGTGGCGACGGCCGTGGCGAGATCGTAGGTGACGGCGAACGGCGTGCTCGCCTCGGTGGCCTCAACCGACTGGTTGTGGAAGGTCGACTCGATCTTCGTGAAGTTCATCGAGATCGACTCATGCGGGCGGTCGCCGCCCGAACTGACCGAGAAGCCGCTGATCAGCGTGTTCGTCAGCAGCAGCTCCATGATGGTGTTGACGCCCTGGTCGCTGGTCGTCGTCAGGTGGACGGTGACATCCTCGCCTTCCGTACCGACATAGGACCGCTTCAGCAGCTCCGGGGACGCGCCGTCCTGCGGCTTGGTGACCACGACCTCGCTGATCGAGACCATCGAGGCTTCGCGGTTCTTGGCCGAACCGGTCGACGTGCCGATCGCGCGGCCACCGCCCCACTGGATCGAGTCACAGGTAATCCACTTCTCATGCGACGCAGCCGTGGCATCGCCTTCGATCGGACCATACTTCACGTAGATCGCCATTTTGCTCCTCCTTCTGGACCGGTCTTCGGTCCGCCTGATCTGTCGTTCGGGGCTCTAACCGCTCGCCCCTGAGCGGCCATCTCGCCGCCGCCCCGACGCTCACTCAACTGAGTGATTACTCAATCTTGTACTCGAACTTCTGATCCTTGTCTACCCCCACATGCACCTTGTTGATAACTTTGCCGTCGGCGAGGGCGGACAGGAAATGGCCGGAGAGTTCCGGCAGCATGGTGCGCTGGATGATCTGCTCGATGTTGCGGGCGCCGGACTCGACCTCGGTGCAGCGCGCGGCGATGGCATCGACCATCGCCTCGTCGTAAACCATTGTGGCCTTGTAGTTTTCCGCCACGCGCTTGACCACGCGACCAAGCTGCAGCCGGACGATCTTCTTGATCGTCGAGTCGTCCAGCGGATAGTAGGGCACCACCGTGATACGGCCGATGAAGGCCGGCTTGAAGGTCTTCAACAGCTCTGGATGCAGCGAGCTGGCAAGCGCCTCGGGGTTCGGCCGCGTCTCCGGATCGGCGCAGAGCTTGGCGATCAGATCCGTGCCGGCATTCGACGTCAGGATAATGACGGTGTTCTTGAAGTCGATGTCACGGCCTTCGCCGTCACGCAGCATGCCCTTATCGAACACCTGGTAGAACACGTCCTGAACGCCCGGGTGAGCCTTCTCGACCTCGTCGAGCAGCACCACCGAATAGGGATGGCGCCGCACCGCTTCGGTGAGCACGCCACCCTCGCCGTAGCCGACATAGCCCGGCGGCGAGCCCACGAGCATCGAGACTTTGTGCTCTTCCTTGAACTCCGACATGTTGATGATCGTCAGCGCTTGGTCGCCGCCGTACATTTCCTCGGCGAGCGTCAGCGCGGTCTCGGTCTTGCCGGTGCCCGATGTGCCGGCGAGCATGAAGACGCCCAGCGGCTTGCGCGGATCCTGCATGCGCGCGCGTGCCGTGCGCATGCCCTTGGCGATGATCTCCAGCGCGTGATCCTGGCCGATGACGCGCTCCGCCATCTTGTCCTTCAGGTTCAGCACGGTGCGGATCTGGTCGCCCAGCATGCGGCCGACCGGAATGCCGGTCCAGTCGCCGACGATGGCGGCGGCCGCCTGGGCGTCGACCAGCGGCAGCACCAGCGGCGACTCGCCCTGCAGCTTTTTCAGCGCCTCCCATTTCTCGTCGAGCTGCGCCTTCTTGGCCGGACGCTCGGCCTCGTTGGTCTCGCCCTCGAGCTCGGCGCGCAGCTTGGTGACCTCGTCGACGAGGACCTTCTCCTGTTTCCAGCGCTCCTCCATCGCCACCAGCTCTTCCTTGAGCTTGGCCAGCAATTCCTCGCCCTCGGTGATCTCTTCCTGGTGGTCGGTGCCCGCCTGCTGCTCGCGCTTCTGGATGTTGATCAGGTTGTCGAGCAGGCCGATGCGGCGGCGCAGATCCTCGACCGCCGGCGGCGTCGAGGCGAGACCCATGGCGACGCGCGCGCAGGCCGTGTCGAGCACGCTGATCGCCTTGTCGGGCAATTGCCGGCCGGCGATGTAGCGGTTGGACAGACGCACGGCCTCCTGCACCGCCTCGTCGAGCACGCGCACCTGATGGTGCTTTTCCATGACGTTGGCGATACCGCGCAGCATGTCGATGCCCGACTTCTCGTCCGGCTCCTCGACCTTGACCACCTGGAAGCGCCGCGTCAGCGCCGGGTCGCGCTCGAAGTACTTCTTGTACTCCGCCCAGGTCGTAGCCGCGATGGTGCGCAGCTCGCCGCGCGCCAGCGCCGGCTTCAGCAGGTTGGCGGCGTCGCCCTGACCAGCCGCGCCACCGGCGCCGATCATCATGTGGGCTTCGTCGATGAACATGATGATGGGCTGCGGCGAGGCCTTGACGTCCTGCAGCACGCTGTTCAGCCGGTTCTCGAACTCGCCCTTCATGCCGGCGCCGGCCTGCAGCAGGCCGAGATCGAGCACGCGAATGGCGCAGTTCTTCAGCTTATCCGGCACATCGCCATCGGCGATCTTCAGCGCCAGGCCGTCGACCACCGAGGTCTTGCCGACGCCGGCCTCGCCGGTGAGGATCGGGTTGTTCTGGCGACGGCGCAGCAGGATGTCGATGCACTGCCGGATCTCGTTGTCACGGCCCAGCACCGGATCGAGCTTGCCGCTCTTGGCGCGCGCCGTCAGATCGGTGGTGTAGAGGTCGAGCGCGCCGGTCTTGGCGCCTGCCGGCCGTGGGGCACCCGCGCCACCGGCGGACTGCACGTCCTGCGCTACCTCGGCCGCCTTGGCCTCCGACGAGCCGTCGGTCGCGGCATCGAAATCGCGCGCCAGCGCCTCGACGGGAATCTTCGAGAGCTGGCTCGACGTGTTGCGCGCGGCGATCGCCATGGTCTCGTCGCTCAGCATCGCCACCAGGATGTGGCCCGAGCGCACCTGCGGCGAGGACTTGTTGACCGAGGCGAAGAGGTAGGCCTCGCTGGCCAGCTTGACGATCTGCGGCGCCAGCGCCGGCGGCCGGCCGTTGCCGGTCTTGAAGCGATCGATGGCGCGATTGAGGTCGGCACTGAGCCGGCCGACATCGGCCTCGTACTTGCCCATGATCTTGGCGATGTCGTTATCGGCGACATCGAGGATCTTCAGCAGCCAATGCTCGATCTCGACGTTGTAATTGGTCCGGGACATCGTCAGTCCGGCGGCCGCTTCGAGCGCTTTGCGGCAGGGATCATTGAGCTTTGTGACAAGCGACTTGAGATCAACGGCCATAGGTCAAATCCCCCCGGGCGCGAGGCGCACTGGCGACTACGTAGCGCATCGACGTTGCGATGCTGTAACAGTCCACGGGGCTGATCCCTCTCCCGGATGCGGCACGGCGGACCGTTGGAAAGAATGAACAGAATCGATCTCAGAGTCGAGGGGGTGTTCAATCGGAAATGCTGATCGGCGGTTCTGATTGTCGCCGGTGCGCCGGTTGGCCGGCCCGACTATCGATCGATTGATCCGCCCGTGTAGAGCCTGCGATGCTGCCGGCCGACAGAGTAGGGGAGCCATGATGACCGATACGCCCTTGTGCCCGACCGTCAGTGAGGCGCTCGCGGGCTTGCGTGACGGCGGCCTGACGCCCCAGAGCCTGCTTGATCGCTGCTTCGCGCGCATTCATGCGCGGGAGCAGGCGGTCGGCGCCTGGCAGACGATCGACGAGCCGGCGACGCGGCGCATCGCCGGCATGAACCTGGTCGGCCCGCTGGCCGGCCTGCCGGTTGGCGTGAAGGACATCATCGACACGGTCGACCTGCCGACCGGCTACGGCTCGCGGGCTTTCGTAGGGCATCGCACGAGCGCCGATGCCGCCTGTGTCGCCGCACTGCGCTATGCCGGGGCCATCGTCCTCGGCAAGACCGTCAGCACCGAGTTCGCCTCGATGCATCCCGGCAAGACGCGCAACCCGCATGACCTGAAGCACACCCCGGGCGGCTCCTCGAGCGGCTCGGCAGCGGCCGTGGCCGACGGCATGGTGCCGGTGGCGCTGGGCACGCAGACCGCCGGCTCGGTGATCCGCCCGGGCTCGTTCTGCGGTGTGGTCGCCTACAAGGGCTCCTATGGCTGGACGGATACGGCGGGCATTCATCCGCTGGCGCCGTCCTTCGACACGCTGGGCTTCTATACCCGTGCCGTCGCCGACGTCGCGCCGGTGCGCGCCGCCCTGGCGGAGGGCGCGCGCGATCGCGTCAGCGCGCGCAAGCCTATGATCGGCCTGTGCCGCACGCCGCAATGGGACCAGGCCGGTCCGGGCACAAAGCGCGTGGTGGAAAGCGCGTTCGAGAAACTGCGGGCCGCCGGCGCCGCGACCTTCGAGGTGGTCTGCCCGCCGTCCTGGAATGACCTCGTCGAGACCCACCGCCGCTTCATGCTGCGCGAGATGCCGGCGATCTTCGAGAAGATCATCGCCGAGCATGGCGGCAAAATCAGCAAGGGCTTCAAGGAGCAGGTGAAGGAAGGCGCCTCGATCTCGGCCGCCGATGCCGCCGTGCTGGCGCAGGCGATCACCGATCGTCGCGGCGACTTCACGCGCATGATCGGGCGCGGCGAGATCTGGCTGACGCCGGCGGCGCCCGACGAGGCGCCGCAGGGTATCGATCGCACCGGCGATCCGCTGTTCAACCGCCTATGGACCCTGCTCGGTGGGCCGCTGATGTCGATCCCCGCCGGCACGGGTGCCAAGGGGCTGCCGATCGGCGTGCAACTGGTCGGCGCGCCGGGTGCCGACGACGATCTGATCGACGCGGCCGCCTGGGTCGAGGCGGCGCTGGCCGAATGATATGGTTTGAGATCGGGCATTCAGTGATCTGGCACGGTGCTCGCATTGACTCCGGCGCGGATCGGCCGTTACGCTGATCAAAATATGGAACGCTGTTCCATTTTCCGGGACTGACCGATGGGCGCGCTGTCGAATGCGGTGGCCATCCTGCGCTGGGCGCGGGGACGCGAACCCGACTTCGGCGTGAGCGAGGTGGCGCTGGGGCTCGACATGCCCAAGAGCACGGCGTCGCGACTGCTCAAGGACATGGCGGGGCAGGGTCTGCTCGAGCGCGATGCCGCCACGCAGCGCTACCGCGTCGGCATGTTGCTGCTGGAGCTCGGCCGCCAGTATCGCGCCGGCCAGCCGCTGGTCGAGGCGGCCGATACGGCTCTGATCGAGCTCACGCGCCGGACCGGCTTCGCCACGGGCATCAGCTTGCTCGACGGCATCGAGGTCGTCGTGCTGCGCTCGCGGCCCGGCACGCATCCGCTGCAGGTCGTCACGCCGCCGGGCGCGCGCGGCCCGGCCTGGGCCAACTCCACCGGCCGTAATCTGTTGGCGCGCCTGACTGACGCCGAGATCGCGCGGCGCTTCTCCCCCTATCCGACACTCGATCGGCCGAACGCGCCGGCGAATCTCGGCCAGCTGATGGAGCGTATCGGCCGCGCCCGCGCGCGTGGCTTCGATGAATCCGACGACGAGGCGCTGCCGGGTGTCGCCGCGGTATCGGTGGCGATCGCCGATCCGCAGTCGGGCGACGCGATGTCCCTGTACATCGCGTTCTCTGGCCTGCACGTGAACCGCCAGCGTCGCCGCGAGCTCGCCACCATGCTGCTGAACGTCAAGATGAAGCTGATCGACCGCTTCGGCGAGGAACCCTTGACCGAGCCGAGGCGCGCGCATGGCTAGCGTCGCGCTCGATGATGTCGCGCCATTACCGGCGATGCGTCGGCGCGGTGTGTCGCCGATCGCCTGGCTGGCGGCGCCGGCCCTGCTGCTCTTCGTTGTCTTCTTCGTGCTGCCATTCGGCGTGATGGCGCTGCTGTCGTTCCTCAGTGGCAATCCCGCCACCAATCCGAACACGATCTGGACCACGCGCCACTACGAGCGCTTTCTCGGCGACGACCTCTATCACGACGCGCTGTGGTCGACCCTGCGCATCGGCCTGATCACAACCATCGTCGCCCTGCTGATCGGCTATCCGCTGGCCCATTGGATGGCGCGCATGAAGTCGCGCATCGGTCACGCGGCGCTCCTGATGGCGGTGATCGCGCCCATGCTGACCGGCATTGTCGTGCGCACCTTCGCCTGGATGACGATCCTGCAGGACAAGGGCGTGATCAACACCACGCTGATCGAGATCGGCCTGATCGAGAAGCCGCTACCGCTGATGTACAACGAGTTCGGCACGATCGTGGCCCTGGTGCACATCTACGTGCCGTTCATGGTGCTGACGCTCACCGGCGTGATCGGCCGTATCGACGAGCGCCTGGAGCAGGCGGCGCGCAATCTCGGCGCCACGCGCACGCGTGCCTTCGTCGAGGTCACCCTGCCGCTCAGCCTTCCCGGCATCCTCGCCGGCTCGCTGCTGGTCTTCGCGCTGTCGATCAGCGCCTATGTCACGCCCTTCCTGATGGGCGGCACCAACGTGCTGACCTTGCCGATGATGATCTATCAGCAGGTCAGTTCGTCCTTCAACGTCGGCTTCGCCGGCGCGCTGGGCGTCGTGCTGCTGGCGGTCTCGCTGGTGATCATCGTCGCCTACAACCGCGTGCTGGCCCGCCTCTCCGGCGACGAGGCGCTGACATGAGCGCGCCCCGAATGAACGCCAGGCGATTCGATGCCGGCCGGGCGGCGTATCTCACGCTCAACGGCGCCATCTTGACCTTCCTGCTGGCGCCGCTGGCGATTGTCGCGGTCTTCGCGCTCAATCCGACGCCCTACATCTCCTTCCCACCGGTCGGCGTCACGACGCGCTGGTTCGAGAAGTTCTTCGCCACCGACGACTTCATGCGCTCGCTGTGGCTCAGCCTGCGCGTGGCGGCGATGGTGCTGGTGCTGTCGACGACCATCGGCGCGATGTGCGCGTTGGCGCTGGCGCGTGGGCGCCTGCCCGGCGCGCGGGTGCTGACCGCCTTCTTCATGTCGCCGCTGATGCTGCCGGCGATCCTCACCGGCCTGGCGCTTTTCCAGGTGCTGCTGCTGTCGGGCGTCGGCCGTCCGGTCTGGGGTTTGGTGCTGGGCCACACGCTGGTCGCCGTGCCCTATGTGCTGCGCACGACCCTGGCGGTGCTGGCCAATTTCGACACCAAGGTCGAGGAGGCCGCCGCCAGCCTGGGCGCTTCGCCGATGCGCGTCTTCTTCGAGGTGACCCTGCCGCTGATCCGCCCGGGCGTGATCGCCGGCGGCATCTTCGCCTTCATCGTCTCCTTCGACCAGTTCCCGATCTCGCTGTTCCTCGTGCTGCCCAAGGGCGAGACGCTGCCGGTCGTGCTGTTCAACTACATGAAGTTCGACCTCGATGGCGCGATCGCCGCGGCCTCGATGGTTTCCATTCTGATGGCGTTGAGTGTCGTGCTCCTGCTGGAGCGTGTGATCGGTCTGAAAGCCTACGTGAAGCTCTGATCTCGAATGGAGGATTGCCAATGACTCGTCTATCCCGCCGCACCGCGTTGAAAGTCGCCGCCGCGTCGGCCGTCGCCACCCTGGCGGCGCCGGCGATCCTGCATGCGCAGGTCAAGACCCTGAAGATCACCACCTGGGGCGGCAAGTGGGGCGAGATCATGAAGGGCACGGTGCTGCCGGCCTTCGAGAAGGAGTTCAAGTGCACGGTGTCGGCCGACCAGGCCTTCCCGTTCCTGCCCAAGCTGCAGGCCGCGCCCAAGAACGATCCGATCTACGACGTGCTGCACACCAACTCGAATGAGCAGTGGAATGCGGTCGAGCAGGGCATCGTGATGTCCAAGATCACGCCCAAGGAAGTGCCCAATGTCGCCGACGTGTATCCCTACGCGGTGAGCGACAAGATCGTCGGCGTGTCGATCTTCACCTCGGCCATCGGCCTGGGCTATCGCACCGACAAGGGCCTGACCCCGCCCAAGTCGTGGAAGGATCTCGCCGACCGCAAGCTCGATGGCGCGCGGGGCGGCTACATCATCCCGGTCAACAGCCTGGGCCAAGCGCACCTGATGATGCTGGGCAAGATCTACGGCAAGGGCATGCAGGACCTCGACGCCGCCTACAAGGCGCTCGAGCAGCTCAAGCCGATCAAGATGGTCGACTTCACCGGCCAGATGGAAAAGATGCTGCTGAGCGGCGAGGTCACCATGGGCGTGATCCACGACAGCGGCATCTACCGCTATGACGGCCAGAACCAGCCGGTCGACTTCGCGATCCCCAGCGAGGGCGTGCTGGCGCTGGAGCAGGTGCTGAACGTCACGCCGGGCAGCAAGGTCAAGGAACTGGCCTTCGCCTATATCGACTTCATGCTGCGGCCCGACATCCAGAAGCAGCTGGCCGAAGGCGTCTGGTACTCGCCGTCGAACAAGAAAGTGAAGCTCGATCCCAAGTACGACGCCAAGCTGTTCAACACCGAGGCCAAGGTGGCGCAGCTCATCCAGCCCGACTGGAAGTGGTACAACGCGCGCAAGGACGACATCGACGCCCGCGTCGCGCGTCTGCTGCGCGGCTGATGATGGCGCTCTTTCCTACCTTCCCCCGGAGGGGGAAGGTGGCGCGCGCAGCGCGACGGATGGGGGATGCCTCAACGCGTCGGGTGTCCGTCTTCGACATCCCCCATCCGCCCTTCGGGCACCTTCCCCCTCCGGGGGAAGGTAAGGCGGCACGCCATGCGTGAATCCGCATCGATCCGCATCGATGGCGTGACCAAGACCTTCGACGGCCGGGTCATGGCCGTCGACGACGTCACGCTCGACATCCAGGCCGGCGAGTTCTTCTCGTTGCTGGGACCGTCGGGCTGCGGCAAGACCACGACCTTGCGTCTGATCGCCGGCTTCGAGATCGCCGATGCCGGCCGCATCGTCGTCGGCGGCCGCGATATCACCGACCTGCCGGCGCACAAGCGCGACATGGGCATGGTGTTCCAGTCCTACGCGCTCTTCCCGCACCGCACCGTGGCGGAGAACGTCGCCTTCGGTCTGCGCATGCGCGGCCTGCCCAAGGCGGAGATCGCCGAGCGCGTCGCGGCGGCGCTCAAGCAAGTGGCGCTCGACGGTTACGAAGCGCGCCGGCCCTCGCAGCTCTCGGGCGGTCAGCAGCAGCGCGTGGCGCTGGCGCGCGCCGTCGTCATCCGCCCCGCCGTGCTGCTGTGCGACGAGCCGCTGGGCGCGCTCGACCGCAAGCTGCGCCAGTCCATGCAGTTCGAGCTCAAGCAGCTGCAGAAGGAGCTCGGCGTCACCTTGGTCTTCGTCACGCACGACCAGGAGGAGGCGCTGGCGATGTCCGACCGCATCGCCGTCATGAACGCCGGCAAGGTCGAGCAGGTCGGCGCGCCCCAGGAGATCTACGATCGCCCGCGCACGCGCTTCGTCGCCGACTTCATCGGCGAGATCAACATGTTCGAGGGCGCCTGGAGCGGCGGGCGTTTCGTGATGGGCCACGGCCGCGCCCTGCCGGCGGCGAGCGCCAGCGGACGTACGGGAGCGGGCATGATCGCCGTGCGGCCGGAGAAGACGCGCCTTGTCGGCGAGGTCGATGGCGCGTTGGGCGGCCGCATCGAGAGCGCCAACTTCCTCGGCGGCCATGTGCTCTACCGCGTCGTCACCGACGAGGGCCGCGCCGTGCTGGCCAAGGAACAGAACGTCGGCGACAGCGGCCGCAAGGTCGGTGACCGCGTCGGCGTCGCTTGGATGCCGTCCGACGCGGTGAGCTTGGAGGCGTGAGGATGAACGCGACTCTTACCTTCCCCCGGAGGGGGAAGGTGCCCGAAGGGCGGATGGGGGATGTTGAAGACGAACTGAGGAGTCCGTCTTCAAAATCCCCCATCCGTCGCGCTGAAGCGCGCCACCTTCCCCCTGCGGGGGAAGGTAAAGGAGATGCATCATGACCCGTACGCTCGGCATCGCGGTGATTGGTCAGGCGCCGCGCGATGACATCGCCGCCTTGTTCGCGGCACAGGCGCCGGCCGGCACGAGGGTGATCCTGCGTGGCTGTCTTGACGGCATGAGCGACGCCGAGATCGCGGCGGTCGCGCCGGTCGACGGTGCGGATACGCTCTACACGCGCCTGTCCGGCGATCGCGACGTGAAGATCTCGAAGAAGGCCGTGATCGCGCGCGCGCCCCAGACCTTGGCGAAGCTGCGCGACGACGGCGCCGATGCGCTGGTCTTCAACTGCACCGGCGCTTTTCCCTCGATGCCGGGCGATGCCGGGGTGCTGTTCCCCTCGCGTGTGTTGGCGGGGTTGAGCGCGGGGCTGCTACCGACTGGCCGGCTGGGTCTTTTGGTGCCGCTGGCCGAGCAGGCCGCCAAGCTCACCGAGAAGTGGCAACGGCCGGGCATCGAAGTGTTCGCCGAGGCGCTGGCGCCCAGCGCTGGCGACGCCGAGATCGAGGCCGCCGCGGCGCGTCTGAAGGCAAAGGCGCCCGACCTGATCGCCATGGACTGCATGAGCTATACGCCGGCCACCAAGGACATCGTCAAGCGCGTCTCGGGCGTGCCGGCGTTGCTGGGCGTCACCGCCACGGCGCGCGTGCTGCGCGAATTGCTGGAGTAGAGATGGACCGCGAGATCACGCTCGACGATATCGAATCGCTCGCAGTCGGCGCCTGGGTGCTGGGCACCGGCGGCGGCGGCAGCCCGTATCTCGGCCTGCTCAACATGCGCCGCCTCTACCGCGAGGAGAATCTGCGGGTAAGGCTGATGAGCCCCGACGACCTTGCCGACGACGACATGGTCGCCGCGGTATCGAACATGGGCGCGCCGCTGGTCGGCCAGGAGCGGCTCACCGACAGCCGCACCATCGCGCGCGCCGTGGCGCTGATGGAGGAGCACACCGGCAAGCGCTTCCGTGCGATCATGTCGCTGGAGATCGGCGGCGGCAATTCGATCCAGCCGCTGATGGCCGCGGCGCATCTGGGCCGGCCGGTGGTCGACGCCGACATGATGGGCCGAGCCTATCCCGAGGCGCAGATGACCTCGGTCGCGGTCGGCGACCTCACGCCATGCCCGCTATCGACCGTCGACGTGCGCGGCCTGGAATCGATCGTCGACAAGGTGCCGACCTGGAAATGGATGGAGCGGGTCAGCCGCAAGATCTGCGTCGAGTACGGCTCGATCGCCTCGACCTGCAAGGCACCGCGCACCGGCGCCGAGGTCAAGAAATGGGGCATCAAGTACACCACGACCAAAGCGATCAAGATCGGCCATGCGGTGCGCGAGGCGCAGCGCCGGCATGAGGATCCGATCGAGGCGATCCTCTCGGTCGAGCCGGGCAAGGTGCTCTATCGCGGCAAGGTCAAGGACGTCGAGCGGCGCACCACCGAGGGCTTCCTGCGCGGCCGCACGCGCTTCGAGGGCATGGACGAGTATCGCGGCGCCTCGATGGAGATCGCCTTCCAGAACGAGTGGATCGTCGCCTGGCGCGACCAGCAGCCGATCGCCATGTCGCCCGACCTGATCTGCGTGCTCGACAGCGTCTCGGGCGAGGCGGTGGGCACCGAGACCATCCGCTATGGCCAGCGTGTCACCGTGATCGCGCTGCCGCCGCCGGAGGTCTTCCTGTCGCCCAAGGGCTTGCAGCATGTCGGCCCGCGCGCCTTCGGCTACGACATCGAGTTCCGGAGCGTCTTCGCGTGAGCCTGCGCGACGTCACGCTCGACGACATCGAATCGCTTGCGGTCGGCGCCTGGGTGCTGGGCACCGGTGGCGGCGGCAACCCCTATCTGCCGCTGCTCAACATGCGCGCGTTGTACCGTGAGGGCTATCGCTGCCAGCTGATGTCGTCAGACGATCTCGCTGACGACGACTGGGTCGGCACCGTCGCCAATATGGGCGCGCCGCTGGTGGGGCAGGAGCGGCTGACCGATAGCATCACCTTGGCACGCGCCGTGACGGCGATGGAGAAGCACATCGGCAAGCGCTTCCGCGCTCTGATGAGCATGGAGATCGGCGGCGCCAACGGCGTGCGGCCGTTCATGGCGGCGGCGCACCACAAGTTGCCGGTGGTCGACAGCGACACCATGGGGCGTGCCTACCCCGAGGCGCAGATGACCTCGGTCGCGGTCGGCGGTCTCACGCCCTATCCGCTAACCGCCGTCGATGTGCGCGGCTTCGAGAGCATCGTGCACAAGGTGCCGACCTGGAAATGGACGGAGCGCGTCGGCCGCAAGATCTGCGTCGAGTACGGTTCGGTCGCCGCCACCTGCCAGCCACCGCGGACCGGTGCCGAGGTCAAGAAGTGGGGCATCCACGGCACCACGACCAAGGCCATCGCCATCGGTGCCGCTGTCCGCGAAGCCCAGCGCAAGCACGACGATCCGATCGCCGCGATCCTCTCGGTCGAGCCCGGCAAGCTGCTCTACACCGGCAAGGTGGTCGACGTGGCGCGGCGCACCACCGAGGGCTTCCTGCGCGGCGTGGTGCGCTTCGACGGGCTCGACGACTATCGCGGCTCGGCGATGACCATCAACTTCCAGAACGAGTGGATCGTCGCATACCGCGACGAGCAGCCCGTCGCCATGACCCCCGACCTGATCTGCGTGCTCGACTCGGTGTCGGGCGAGGCGGTGGGCAGCGAGACGATCCGCTATGGTCAGCGCGTCACCGCGATCGCGCTGCCGCCACCCGAGGTTTTCCTTTCGGAAAGAGGCCTGCAGCACGTCGGCCCGCGCGCCTTCGGCTACGACCTCGACTTCAGGAGCGTGTTTTCGTCATGAGACGCATTGGCATCGATGTCGGCGGCACCAATACGGATGCGGTGCTGATCGAGGACGGCAAGGTAACCGGCGCGGTCAAGGCGCCGACCAGCGAGGACGTCACGACGGGCATCCTCGATGCGCTGAAGGCGCTCGCCGCGACCGGCGTGCTGAAGGGCAAGCGCATCGACGGCGTGATGATCGGCACCACGCATTTCATCAACGCCGTGGTGCAGCGCCGCCATCTCACCAAGGTCGGCGCGCTCAGGCTGGGCATGCCGGCCTCGGCCTCGCTCCCGCCATTCTGCGACTGGCCGGAGGATCTCGCCGAGATCGTGCGCGGCGGCGTGTGGATGGTGGAAGGCGGCCACGAGTTCGACGGACGACCCTTCATGCCGCTCGACGAGGCGGCGATCATGGCGGCGGCGCGGGAGATGAAGGCCAAAGGCCTGAAGTCGGTGGCGATTTCGGCGATCTTCTCGCCGCTCGATCCCTCGCACGAGAAGCGCGCGGCGGAGATCGTCGCCGGCGAGGTGCCCGGCGTTTCGATCACCTGCTCGTCCGATCTCGGCCGCATCGGCCTGCTGGAGCGCGAGAATGCCGGGCTGCTCAATGCCGGCCTGGCCGATCTGGCGCGCGACACCATCGCCGCCTTCGAGCAATCGATCCGCGACAGCGGCATCGCCGCACCGCTCTACATCACGCAGAACGACGGCACCGTGGTCGAGGCGGTGCAGGCGCGCCGCCTGCCGGTCTACAGCTTCGCCTCTGGTGCGACCAACTCGATGCGTGGCGGCGCCTATCTCTCGGGCCTGCTGGACGCCATGGTTATCGATGTCGGCGGCACCACGACCGATGTCGGCCAGTTGCGCCACGGCTTTCCGCGCGAGGCCAACTCCGTCGTGCGTGTGGGCGGCGTGCGCACCCTGTTCCGCATGCCCGACCTCATGTCGATCGGCCTGGGCGGCGGCAGCCATGTCTCGCTTGATCCGCTGAAGGTCGGCCCGCTATCGGTGGGCTACAAACTGCTGCGCGAGGGCATCGCCTTCGGTGGTACGCAGCTCACCACCACTGATATCGCCATCGCCGCCGGCCGCCTCGGGCTGGGCGACAAGGCGAAGGTTGCCCACCTCGACGCCGCGACCTGCGCCCGCGTTTTCGGCGAGGCCAAGCGCATGGTCGAGGAGACGGTCGATCGCATGAAGACCGAGGCCGGCGACGTGCCGTTGATCGCCGTCGGCGGCGGGGCCTTCCTGGTGCCCGACAAGCTCGAGGGCGTGTCCGAGGTCATCCGCGTGCAGTACGGCGATTGCGCCAACGCCGTGGGCGCGGCGATCGCCCAGGTCTCCGGTGAGTGCGATCAGATCTTCCGCGACATGGCCCGCGTCGACGCCATCGCCCGTGCCAACGAGCTGGCCGCCGATCGCGCCGTCTCGGCCGGCGCCGACCGCGCTACGCTCTCGATCATCGAGACCGAGGACATGCCGCTGGCTTATCTGCCGGGCAACGCCTTGCGGGTACGCGTGCGCGTCGTGGGCGACGTGGCCGCGACCTGACGAAGATCGGGCCTCAGACGGCGACGGAGTGGCGAGCGCCCGAGGTCGGGAGATAGTGGTCGAAGGCGGCGCATACGAGCCGCGTCGCGATGCGGCCTTCGGCGGAGATTTCCACGCGATGGCCATCGATGGCGACGAATCCTGCGGTCACAAAAGGCTGTAGCCGCTCGAGATCGTCGTCGAAGACGGCGACCTTGCCATGGCGTCGCGCGACGACATCGAGGTCGACGGCGAAGTCGCACATCAGCCGCTCGATCACATCGCTGACCAGCCGGTCGTCCTCGCTCAGCGTGCAACCGCGCGCCGTGGCGTAGGAATCCTCGCGCAGGCACCGCGCGTAGTCGGTCACGCCGGCGGCGTTCTGGCTGAAGCCCTGGGGTAGCTGGCTGATGGCGCTGGCACCCAGGCCGATCTGCGGGGCCAGCGGAACATCCGTGTAGCCCTGGAAATTGCGTCGCAGGCGGCCTTCGCGCCCGGCGACGGCGAGCGGATCGTCGGGGCGGGCGTAGTGGTCGATACCAATCGCCACGTAGCCGGCGGCGACCAGATCGCGCGCGGCCAGCCGGGCCATGGCCTGGCGCGTCGCCGTGTCAGGCAATGTCGCCGCGTCGATCGCCTGCTGACGGCGCGCCATCCACGGCACATGGGCGTAGCCGAACACGGCGATCCGCGACGGGCCGAGCGCGACGGTCTGCGCCAGCGTGGCGGCCAGCATGTCGATTGTCTGCGTCGGCAGGCCGTACACCAGATCGATGTTGATGCGCTCGATCCCGGCATGGCGCAGCGCGTCCATCGCCCGCTCGGTCGTCTCGACCGGCTGCCAGCGGTTGATCGCGCGTTGGACCGCCGGCGCGAAGTCCTGCACGCCGAGGCTGGCACGGTTGACGCCGATCTCGCCGAGCACCGCCGCGCGTCCGGGCGTCAGGTAACGCGGATCGGTCTCGATCGAGATCTCGGTCGATCGATCGATCGTGAAGCGGTCGGCGATCCGATCGGCCAGACGCTTCAGGCCATCGCCGCCGAGTTCGGTCGGCGTACCGCCGCCAAGCTGAAGTGCCGCCAGACGGCGACCGCCGCCGACATCGCGCGTGACCATGTCCAGTTCGCGTGTCAGCAGCGCGCCATAGGCCTCCATCTGCTCGGCACCACGCACCACCGCGGTGTGGCAGGCGCAGTACCAGCACAGCGCACGGCAGTAAGGGACATGCAGGTAGAGCGCCACGTCGCCGCCCGCGGGCAGCGCGTTCAGCCAGGCTCGGTGGGCTGAAGCGTCGATCGCGCTGCCGAACTGCGCCGCGGTAGGGTAGCTCGTGTAGCGCGGCACACTGCGCTCGAGGCCCGGCAGCATCGTTTTGTCCATCGCTTCTCCCGCGCCCGGCGGATGGCGCGGGCCTGCCCGAGGACGCTAGCGGGCCGCCCAGGTCATGCGTTGATGCAGGTCAAGCGTCGGCTGGCCGGCGCACCACCGGTGCCGCTAAGCCGAAGAACGGCGTCAGGCCGCCAGCGCCATCGGCCGCACCAGCTCCAGCCCGTCGGCGGCGGTGGCGGAGATCGTCGTACGCACCATGTAGCGACCGATATCCTCGGGCCAGGGCCGGCCACGATGCATGGTGGCGCGGTTGTCCCACATCACCACGTCGCCGGCGCGCCAGGTGTGTTCCCAGGTGTTGCCCGGTGCGGTCGCCAGCTCCTCGAGCTCGTCGATCAGCGCGCGGCTTTCGGACTCCATGCCCTCGATGGCACGGATGTGCGAGGCGATGTAGAGCGACTCGGTGTTGTTCACCGGGTTGCGCCACACCAGCCGCCAACGCACCGGCGGCAACGAGCGGCGCTCCTCCTCGTTCATCAGCGTCGGCGAGATCCGGTCGCGCGAGGTGGAGAAGTCGTGGATCGCCACCATCTGGCGCAGCTTGGCGCGACGGCTCTCGGGCAGGCGCTGGAAGGCGCGGCGCGTGCTGACGAATTCGGTCTCGCCGCCTGACGGTGGGATGATGCGGCCCGACAGGATCGAGGTCAGCGCCGGGATCGCCTTGAACGAGCTGTCCGTGTGCCAGAACTGATTGGCCTTGTTGGTTAGCCACAGGCGATGGCTGGTCGGCACGATCTTGTTGGTCTCGGGGTCGATGTTCCGGAGATGAACATAGAACGAGCCCGAGCCGATCGCGTTGACCTTGGTCGGCTCCGGCGGCCCGAACTTCGCCGAGAAGGCGAGCTGGTCCTCGTCGGTGAGCTCCTGGCCGCGGAACAGCAGCACCGAATGCTCCTCGAAAGCGGCGCGCACCTGGCGGTAGACGTTGTCGTCGCGCGCCACGTCCTGGATGGTCACGCCACGCACTTCGACGCCGAAATCCGGTCCGAGCTTCACCAGCTCCATGGTTTCCTCCCGCGGCTCGAAACATCCGCTTGTCGCGGCACTATAGCGCCACGGAGGGCCGGGCTACAGTGGCGTGATGCGCCGCGCGCTGGTTCCCCTGACCGCCACCTTCCTCGTGCAGACCCTGTGCTCGGCGGCGGTGCTGGCGTTGGCGACCATGATGCCCAAGGTCGGGCCCGATGTCGGCGTGCCGAGCTGGGTGATCGGCGCCTTCACGGCGATCATCTACGCCGTCGCCGCGACCTCCTCGTTCTTCAGCGCCCAGCCGCTGGCACGCTTCGGCGGTGTGCGGCTGTGTCAGGCGGCGCTGCTCTCGGGCGCGCTCGGTCTCGCCGTCATGACGCTCGCCACGCCCCTGGCGCTGGTCGTGGGCGTGTTCCTGGTCGGCGGCTCCAACGGACCGCTCAACGCCGCGTCGGCGGCGATCCTCGCGCATCGCGTGCCGCCCAACTGGTACAGCGCCGCTTTCACGGTGAAGCAGACCGGCGTGCCGTTCGGGTTCGCGCTGTCGGGCGCCATCGTGCCGCCGCTGGCGACCTGGCTGGGCTGGCAGGGCGCCGCCTGGAGTCTGGCCGCGGTGCTGGTCATCGCCATCGTCGCGCTGCAGATACTCGCTGCCGAGCTTGAGGGCGGCGCGCCGCCGATCGCGCGACCGGCGCTGCTTGAACCGCTGCGCGTGATCTTCGCCGACCGTCGGCTGCGCGCGCTGGCGCTCGCCTCGCTGCTGTATGTCGTGGCGCAGCACACCGTGACCTTCGTGCTTGTCACCTACCTCGTCGAAGCCTGCGGCCTGTCGATGGTGGTGGCCGGCCAGATCCTTGCCGCCTCGCAGTTCGGCGCCGCCGCGTTGCGTCTCGTGCTCGGCAGCTTCGCCGACCGTCTGCGCGAGCGGCTGAGCCTGCTTGGCGGTATCGGCCTGATCACCGCGGCGGGCTGCGCCGCGGTATCGCTGGCGCGGCCCGACTGGCCGTTCCTCGCCATCGCCGCCGCGGCGGTGATCTGCGGCACCACGGCGGCGAGCTGGAACGGCCTCTCGGTCGGCGAGTTCGTGCGCTGGTCGCCGCCAGGCCAGGCCGGCGCGATCAACGCCGCCAGCACCGCGATCGTCTTCAGCGGCGGCGTCATCGGCCCCGGCCTGTTCAGCGCCGTGGTCGGCGCCAGCGGCTCCTACGTCGCCGGCTTCGTTCTGATCATCGTCGCCGTCGGCGCCGGTGGCCTATGGCTTCTGGTCGAAGGACGCCGGCTGCGACGGGAGGCCTGACATGATCCTCATCGGCGTCAACCGCTCACCCTACACGCGCCGCGTCGCGATCACCTTGCAGGTCTACGGCATCGCCTACGAGCAACGCGACCTCAACGGTTTCGGCCACCGCGAGGCGGTGCGCGCCGCCAATCCTGTGGGACGCATCCCGGCGCTGGTGCTCGACAGCGGCGAAACGCTGATCGACAGCGGCGCCATCGTCGACTTTCTTGACGAGACCTATGGCGGCGACCAGCCACTAACGCCGCGATCCGGTGCCGAGCGTCGCGCCGTGCTGAAGATTGCGGCGATGATGATGGGTGCCTGCGACAAGGGTCTGCAGGCCGCCTATCATCGCAATCACACACCGAAAGAGAAGTGGCATCAGCCCTGGATCGACGACTGCATGGCGCAGATGACGAACGCGCTGGCGGCGGTCGACGCGATGGTGAAGCCGGATGATCCCTACCTGCTGCTCGGCCGTCTGACCCAGGCCGACATCACCGCCTTCGTCGCCGAACGCCTGGGGCGCGGGCTTGGCATCGATACCGATGCGCAGATGCCACGCCTGCGCGCGATGACGCGCGCGCTGCTCGGTCAACCCGCTTTTCTTTCTACGGAGCCCACGCCGCCACCGGCATGATCAGTGCCACTCGAAGGTCGCGCTGATCGCCAGATGGTCGGAGGGCTGCTCGAGCGAGGGCAGCGGCGTGGTTGCGTGGATCGTCGGCAGCGCGTGGGGTTCGGCGCTCAGTGGGCCGCGATACAGCAGATAGTCGATGCGTTTGGCGATTTCGTTGGAGTTGCAGGTGAAGTCGTCCGGTCGCGCGGCGTAGGCGTCGGCAAACCCCGCCGACCAGAAGGTGTCGAGCGTCGGGGTCGCCGCCGTCGCGTTGAAATCGCCGCAGGCGATCCAGGCGTCGCAAGGCTGGAGCGCGCCGACCAGCTGTCGCGCCTGACGCAGGCCGATGCGCTGGTCTGGCGGCGTCGTCGGCGCCTGCCATTTGAGATGGGTGCTGGCGACGCCCAGTGTTCGCGCGTCGTGGCGCAGCTCCAGCAGCAGGGCGATGCTGCCTGAGGACGGTTGATCCGCGATGCCGTCGTCGTAGACCAGCCGGTGGACATTGCCGAGCGTGAACTGGCTGCGATCGAAGAACGTCGCGCAGCCGTCGAGGCGGGTACCGCTCTTCTTCAGATACTCGCCGGCATAACCCAGCTTCGCGAGGCGTCGCTCGAGCAGGGCGAAGGTCTCTTCCTCGATCTCCTGCAGGCACAGGATATGGGCCGCCCGCCGCTCGATCGCGTCGGCCAGCGCGCCCATCCGCCATTCCGGCCGCAGGTGCTCGGCTGCGGTATGCGGAAAAAAGCGCGGCTCGATATAGGCGTTGGCCAGGATGTTGTAGGAGCAGACGACGAAAGACATCAGCGCGCCAACGCCAGTTCGGCGCGCGCCGCCATCTTCAGCAGTGGCCGGTCGTGCAGGCGCGGCGCCACGATCTGCAACCCAACGGGCAATCCATCGCGGCCGCTACCGCAGGGAATCGAGATACCCGGCACCAGCGCGAGGTTGAACAGCGGCGTGAACACCGCGTGACCGCGCGGCCCGGCGGGCTTGTTCTCGATCACCGCTGGATACACCGTCTCGACCGGCCACGACACGCAGGCGGTGGTCGGCGTCAGCAGGTAGTCGTAGCGGGTGAAGAACTCCGCCACGGCGCGGGCGGCGGCATCGGCGAAGCGCAACGCGGCGACCACGTCGGTGCCCGACGTGCCCCGGCCGCGCTCGATCAAGCCCGCGATGTTGTCGCCGAATAGCCCGGGCTCGGTCGCGTGCCGTTCGCCGTAGAGCAGCGCGCTGGCGGCGGCGTTGACCGCCGCGAAGGCGAGCTCGCCGGTTCCGGCGGGCCATGTGATGTCGGCGTTCTGGATGCTCCAGCCGGCGCCGCGCAGTGTCTCGACCGCGGCGTCGACCGCGTCGCGCACATCGGCGTCGACGGCGACGTCGAGGCCCAGGCGCGGGCTGTAGGCGATGCGCGGCTTGGCCGGCGGTGCCACGTCGTAGGTCGGCACCGAATGCGGGTCGCGCGGATCGGCGCCGGCCATCATCTCGAACATCAGCGAGGCGTCAGCCACCGTGCGGCCCATCGGCGCCGTCACGCCATAGAGCGGGCCGTACGACCCGCCGAAGCCGAAGGGCGAGGGGATCGCGCCGGCCGAGGTCTTGAGCCCGACCACGCCGCAATGCGACGCCGGCCGTCGGCCCGAGCCACCGCCATCGGTGCCCAATGCGATCGGTGAAAAGCCGGCCGCCAGGCCCACCGCCGCGCCGCCGGAGGAACCACCGGGGGTGAGCGCCGGATTCATCGGATGGCGCGTCGGGCCATAGACCTTGTTCTCGGTGTGGCCCTTGGCGGCCATCTCGGGCGTGTTGGTCATGCCCAGGAACACGCCGCCCGCCGCCTTCAGCCGCTCGACCGACACCGCGTCGCGCGGCGCGATGAAGTCCTTGTAGAGCAGCGAGCCATTGGTGACGCGCCGGCCGGCGACCCAGGTCGTGTCCTTCACCGTGTAGGGCACGCCCAGCAGCGGCCCGTCGAAACCGGCCTTGCGCTGCGCGTCGACGCGGTCGGCGTCGCGCCGTGCTTCCGCGGGATCGAAGTCGACGATGGCGGTGAGCGCAGGATTCCTTGCCTCGACCCGCGCGATGGCGGCCTCGGCGACGTCGCGGGCCCTGGCCTTGCCGGAGCGGACCGCGGTGGCGATCTCGGCGGCGGTTCGATCGATCAGGTCCATCGGGGTTGTCCTTGGGCTTGGCGACTCGGCTGCGCTATCATGGCCACAAAACAATGCCCCTCGAAACTGATCTCTACGCGCCGGTGAAGGCGCTACTCGAAGGCCAGGGCTACGACGTCAAGGGCGAGGTCCGCGGCTGCGACGTCGTGGGCGTGCGCGGCGCGGAGCCGCCGGTGATCGTCGAGCTCAAACGCGCCTTCGGGCTCGGCCTGGTACTGCAGGGCGTCGAGCGATTGGGCATGACCGACTCGGTCTACCTCGCCGTCGGCGCCTGGCCCAAGCGCATGCGCGAGGTCAAGAAATTGTGCCGGCGGCTCGGGCTCGGCTTGATGATCGTGACGGGCGCGCGGGTCGAGATCCTGCTCGATCCCGCGCCCTACGTGCCGCGCAAGAACACGCGCAAGGCCGGCCGCCTGCTGGGCGAGCATGCACGGCGTGTCGGCGATCCGACGAAGGGCGGCTCGACGCGCGTGCCGATCATGACCGCCTATCGGCAGCAGGCGTTGCGCTGCGCCGAACTGCTGGCGCGCGACGGGCCGATGAAGGCCGCGGTGCTGAAGGCATCCGCCGAGGTGCCGAACGCCGGCAAGATTCTGCTCGACGATGTCTATGGCTGGTTCGAGCGGGTCGAGCGCGGCGTCTATACGCTCAGCCCGGCGGGGCGTGATGGGCTGGTGAAGTTCGGCCGGGGCTGATGTAGGCTGCCCGGGCGATCAGGCCGCCGAGGGAGTTCTCCGATGGACATGCCGATCACCGAGCTGCCGCTGACTGGAACCGATGTCTACGCCATGCCGCGCGAGCAGGGCGAATGGGTGCTACGCCGCCAGCTCGCCGCCGCCTATCGCCTGGTCGACCATTTCGGCTGGACCGAGCTGATCTACGGCCACCTCACCGCGCGCGTGCCGGGCGATGCGCCGCATTTCCTGATCAATCCCTTCGGTCTGAACTACGACGAGGTCACCGCCTCGAACCTGGTGAAGATCGACCTCGACGGCAACATCGTCGAGCCCTCGCCGCATCCCGTGAACTACGCCGGCTTCGTCATCCATTCGGCGATCCACATGGCGCACGCTTCGCGCCACCGCGTGGTGATGCACACCCATACCCGCGCCGGCATGGCGGTTTGCGCGCTGAAGGATGGGCTGAAGCCGATCTCGATGGTATCGACGGCGTTCCACGGCAAGCTCTCGCAGCATGACTACGAAGGCCCCAGCCTCGATCTCGACGAGCGCGGCCGGCTCCTGAAGAACCTCGGCGACAACCAGGCGATGATGCTGCGCAACCATGGCCTGCTGGTCACCGGTCGCTCGGTGCCCGAGGCCTTCCTGCGCCTCTATCGCCTGGAACGCGCCTGCCAGATCCAGATCGACGCCGCGGCCGCCGGCGCGCTCAATGTCATGGGCGACAATCTCGCGGCCAAGTCGGGCGCCGACATGGACGCGTTCTCCGAGCGCGAGAGCGCCAACGGCATGGGCGATCTCGAATTCGCCGCCCTGATCCGCAAGCTCGACAAGACCGATTCGAGCTGGCGGCACTAGTTCAGGCGGGAGCGCCGCCGCTCCCGTCCCACTTCTGCATCGCTGCGCGTTGCGTTGAGCACGGCGTTGGCTAGCGAAGGAGGGATCCATGGCGGACAGTGTCTACAAGGTGATCGAGCTCATCGGCACCAGCACCGAGTCCTGGGAGAAGGCGGCGAACGTCGCGATCAGCCGCGCCAGCAAAACGCTGCGCGACCTGCGTGTCGCCGAGGTCGTCGAGCTCGACATGGTGATCGAGAAGGGCAAGGTCGCGGCCTACCGCACCAAGGTGAAGCTGTCCTTCAAGTTCGAAGGAAGCTGATCAGGCCCTCGGCGTCGATGCCGATCTCGGCGCCGTCTTCGATCCGCTCCATCTCCCGCGGCGCCAGCTCGTAGAGCGGGATCGCGGGCCAGCCCATCTCGCGCGCCACGACGACGCCCAGGCCGAGGATGGCATCGACGCGGCCCAGCACGATGGCCGATGGTGCATGGCCGTTGCGCAACAGCTCGAGCATCACCGCGCTCGAGGACGACGAACCGCGTGGCTCGGCCACCAACAGCACGCGGCCGGCGATACGCTCGCCGTGATGGGCGATCGATGGATCGGTGAGCGCGCCGGTATCGGGATCGACGCCGCCCCAAAAACTCAGCGCCGCGACCTTCAGCGCGCGGCCCGAGGCGGCGCCGGGAAGGATGACACGCGCGCGGATCATTGCGTCTTCCTCCCTCTCCCCGCGAGCGGGGAGAGGGTCGGGGTGAGGGGCTGAATCAGGTGTCGCACTACGGCCGCAAGCAACCTGCGACTCCCCCTCACCCCAACCCTCTCCCCGCAGGCGGGGCGAGGGAGCATGAAGTGCATCATCGCCATAACGACACGTCCCGCACGAGGCGGCCGGCGGCGGCGGATTCGGCGACGTCGCTCAGCGAGCCGAACACCACGTCGTAGCCGGTGTTGGGCCGCGTGTAGTGGGCGAACTTGCCGGAGTTGGTGAGTAGGGTGGCGCCTGTGATATCGGGCAGGATCGGCGCAACGACGACGCAGGTATCTGCGACGAGCGTGATGTTGGCGTCAGCCAGCGCGCCGAGCAGTTCTTCGCGCTCCAGCGCGGAGAGCGTATGGCGGCCGGTGCAGGCGAAGAAGGGCAGGCGACTCGGGCGGCCATTCAGCAGCGCCAGCAGTCGCCGAACCTCATTGATTGAGAGGTGCGGGCTGCCGATGGCGATGGCGTCGAGGCGAGCACCCCCGGTGGTCGAGAGCCGGTCGTAGCTCTCGCGCAGCATCGCGCCGGTCAGCGCGATCGTCTCGGCCGACGGCGCGCCACCGAGGACGGTCGCGACATCGGGCGCCTCGGGCGTGACGCCGACGACGTGGAACAGGCCGATGGCGCCACTGGAGGCGGCGGCGGCGCCCAGCGCCTTCAGACGATCTTCCGACGTGTCGCGTGGCAAGCCGGCGAAGGCCGCGACGCGACCACCGGCGACACGGCCCAGCCAGGCGCCGAGCACGGGATAGAGCGCGTCCTCGGCCAGCAGGCGCGGATCGAGGCCGCCGCACTCGACCAGCAGCGTGGCGCGGCGATTGGCGTCGCGATGCAGTCCATAATCCGGCGCGCGCGCGGCGATGGCGGCGCAAATGTCCAGGAAGTCGCCGTAGCGCTCGGTGCGCGCGCCCAGCACCGAATTGCAGAAGGCGACGGCGTTGCTTTCGCCCCAGGCGACATGCGCGCCGGTGCGCGGGCGGTGACCGGCCTGGTAGGGCGCGCAGGTCCATGTCGGCTGGCAGCCCAGCGCGACATAGGCATCCATCATGCGACGCGCCATGGCGGCCTTGTGCGTGTCGAGCTTCACCCGGCCGGTATGCAGCAGGTCGAGCGCGCCGACATTGAGGGTCGTCGGTACGCCGGCGCGGCCGCCGCCCTCGACCAACCGTTCGGCGAACAAGGTGCCGGAATCGCCGTGATAGAGGCAGCCGTCGATATGCGCGGACTCAACCGAGATCAGCCGCTCGGCGCCCATCATGCGCGCGGTCTCCGATACCACGCGCATCGACAGGGCGGCGGCCGGGCCGTCGCGGCCCTCCAGCACGGCGCGTTCGTCCGAGGTGAGCTGCATGGGCGGTAGTGTAGCGACAGCGAGGGCCTGCGTCCCGCCAGCACTCCCATGCAGGCAAGGCGATTGTCAGGGCCCGCCGCTCTCGGCATATGGTGCCGGCCAAGCGAACAGGACAAGAGGAACGGGCATGCCCGGCGCGCTCGACGGTATTCTGGTGATCTCGGTGGAGCAGGCGGTGGCCGCTCCTTATTGCGCGGCGCGGCTGGCCGATTCGGGCGCGCGGGTGATCAAGGTCGAGCGGCCGGAGGGCGATTTCGCGCGCGGCTACGACCGGCACATCAGAGGCGACAGCGCCTATTTCGTCTTCCTCAACCGCGGCAAGCAGTCGGTGACCTTGGACTTCAAGCGGCCCGAGGATCTGGCGCTGCTGCATCGCATGATCGGCAAGGCCGACGTGCTGATCCAGAACCTCGCGCCGGGCGCGGCCAAGCGTGCCGGTTTCGGCGCCGAGGACATGCGCAAGCTCAACCCGCGCCTGATCACCGTCGATATCTCGGGCTACGGCGATTTCGGGCCGTACAAGGAGCGCCGTGCCTACGACCTGCTGGTGCAGGCCGAGTCGGGGCTCGCGTCGATCACCGGGTCGCACCATGCGCCGGGCCGCGTCGGCATCTCCGCCACGGACATCGGCACCGGCATGTTCGCCCATGCCGCCGTGCTCGAGGCGCTGATCGCGCGCGGCCGCGACGGCAAGGGCCGCCACATCGAGGTGTCGCTATTCTCGGCCATGGCGGAGTGGATGGCGATCCCGCTGATGTCCTGGGAGTACAACAACTATGACTGGCCGCGGCTGGGCCTGACGCATCCCTTCATCGCGCCCTATGGCGTCTATCCCACCGGCGACGACGTGCCGGTGCTGATCTCGATCCAGAACGACAATGAGTGGCGGCGACTGTGCACCGGCGTGCTCGATCGCCCCGACATGCCCGACGATCCGCGCTTCGCGACGGGCGTGGCGCGCAACGCGATTCGCGACGAGACCAACGCCATCGTCGCCGAGGTCTTCAAGCGCCACACCTGGGATAGCATCACGGCGAAGCTGGAAAAGGCGCAGATCGCCTATGCCCGCGTAAGCTCAGTGAAGGATCTCGGCGGCCACCCGCAGGTGCGCCGCACGACCATCACGACCGACAAAGGCGAGGTCTCGCTGCCGGCACTGGCCGCGACCATCGACAACGAAGTGCGGACTCTGGGCGCGGTGCCGGCGCTCGGCGAGCACAGCGACACGATCCGCGCCGAGTTCAAGTGATCTACGCAGGCGTCTTACCTTCCCCCGCTCTGCGGGGGAAGGTGCCCGAAGGGCGGATGGGGGTGCTGGTATTGCGGTCAGATGCGATGTTTGAGTTGTCGCACCCCGGGGCCGTCCGCGGCCCCTGTCCACCCCCATCCGGCGCTTCGCGCCACCTTCCCCCGCCGGCGGGGGAAGGTAGGAGACAATGATCCCGGCGCGCCTCGCCTATTTCTTCGGTGCCTATTTCTTCGCCGGCGGCGCGGCGCTGAGTTACTGGGCGGTGTGGTTGCGCGACCGCGGCGTGGGCGATGCCGAGATCGGCACGATCTACATGGCGCGCCAGTTCGTGACGGTAGCGGCGACCATCGCCGTGGGCTGGATCGCCCAGCGCCTGGCCGGCACGCGCGGCCTGATGATGGCGTTGCTGTCGGGCGCGCTCGCCATGGCCATCGCCTACGAGTTCTCCTATGGCTTCTGGCCCAACCTGATCGTCACCATGATCTGGGGCGCGATGTGGCACCCGCTGCTGTCGCTGGGCGACGGCAATGCCGTGGCGGTGACGCGCGAGCGCGGCATCGACTATGCGCGGGTGCGCGTCTGGGGCTCGGTGACCTTCATCGGCGGCGCGCTGGCCGCCGGCGTCGCGGTCGATCGCTGGGGGCCGCCCTGGGTGCTCTATCTGCTGGGCATCGGCGTGGTGCTGACCATTCCCGCCGCCTTGTGGCTGCCCGCGCCGGCATCGCGCAGCGCGCCGGCCGATCGCGGCAAGGTCCGCGCCGGCGAGTTGCTGCGCAAGCCGACCTTCGTGCTGTTCCTGGTCGCCTGCGGCTTCTGCCAGGCCAGCCACGCCGTGCTCTACAGCTTCGGCACGCTGTCATGGCGCGCCGCCGGCATCGACGACGTGGTGATCAGCCTGCTGTGGGGCGAGAGCGTGCTGGTCGAGATCGGCCTGTTCATGGTCGGCGGCGCGCTCACCGCGCGCTTCGGCGCCGTCGGCATGCTGGCGCTGGGCGCCGGCGGCGCGTTGGTGCGCTGGGCGGCGATGCCCTGGCTCGGTACCGACGTCGCCGCCCTGGTCGTGCTGCAGGCGCTGCACGCCTTGACCTTCGGCGCCACGCATCTGGCCGCGATGGCCTTCCTGCGCCAGGCGATCCCGACGCACGCGATGCCGCTGGCGCAGAGCCTATACTATGGGCTGGCGAGCGGCCTGGTGATCGCCGTGGTATTCCAGGTCTCGGGTACGCTCTACGCGCGCTTCGGCGGCGACGCCTTCTTCGCCATGGCGGCGCTGGCGAGCGTCAGCCTGCTGGCGACGATCGCCCTGGCGCGCCACTGGAAGGGCGAGGCGTTGATTTAGGGAGGACGCGATGTCCAAGGCCGACCATGACTTGTTGGAGGCGCTGAACGACGACTACATCCATTCGGTGCAGCATTCCGACGTGAAGCGCTTCGACGAGATCTTGGCCCAGGACTTCCGCTGCTCGAATCCCGATGGCTCGCTGCTCGACCGTGCCGGCTTCCTGGCGCAGACCGCCAAGCCCGTGACGATCAGCGGCCTGCGCACGGAGGACGTCGAGATCCGCCTGATGGGCGACTTCGCCATCATCCATGCGCGCACGCTGTACACGCTCCCGGACGGCAAGGTCGGGCGTGGCCGCTATACGGACGTCTGGGCGCGGCAGGGCGGCAAGTGGCTCTGCGTCTCCGCCCACGTCACGCGGAACTAAGTCAGCGCGAGCGGCCGCGGCCGGCGATCGTCCAGATATCGACCAGGGTCTCGCCTTTGACGATGTGATAAGCGTCGTAGAGGTTGACCGTGGGATCACAATGCGGCGGCACCAACACGACGCGCGCGCCCAGCGCTGGCGCCTCCTGGCCTTCCGGCGCGATCACCGCGCAATGCTCATCGCCCATGAAGCGCGTGGTGCTGCCTTCGGCGGCGCCCGAGAGGATCTTCGGCGGGCCGGCTTCTGTCGCCATCGACTTCAGCCCCGAGTCCATCGTCGCCATGCCCTGGGTATTGCGGCTCACCACGCGCGCATCGATCTGAAGTGACTGCTCGAAGGTCGGCCGGTTCTCGCCGCGCAGGTCGCAGATGTTGTACTGGTGGTCCATGAAGACGTAGCTGCCGACCTGCAGCTCGGTGAAGACGCCCAGCTCGCAGTCGATCTGGTGCGTGCCGGTGCCCGAGCCGGTGATGATGCCGGGCTTCAGCTTCGCCTTGGCCAGCAGGTCGAGGATGCCCTTGAGGTACTCGGTGCGCTCGACGATCTGCTTGCGGCGCTCGGCGTAGTCCTCGATGTGCTGATGCCGGCCGCAATAGAACTGCACGCCGGCATAGCGCAGCGAGGGCAGTCCCGTGATCTTCTTCGCCAGCGCCACGACGCCCTCCGGCGAGGCGACGCCGGTGCGGTGGATGCCGGGATCGATGTCGATGATCACCGTCAGCACCTGCTTCGCCGCCTTGGCCGCGTTGGCCAGCGCATCGGCGTTGTCGGGGTGATCGACGCAGACCATCAGGCCTTTGGCACGCGCGTTCAGCGTCATCAGCCGTTCGATCGCCGGTTGGGTGACAACAGGCGAGGTGATCAGCAGTCCATCGATGCCGCCATCGGTGAGCGCCTCGGCCTCGCCCAGCTTGGCGCAGCAATTGCCCAGCGCGCCGGCAGCGATCTGGCGGCGCGAGATCTCCGGGCATTTGTGCGTCTTGGAATGCGGGCGCAGCGAGACGTTGTGCTTCTTGGCGAAGGTCGCCATGGCCGCGATGTTGCGCTCCAGCATCTCCAGGTCGAGCGACAGCGACGGCGTGTTGAGCAGGCCGCGCGAGCCCTGTTGGCCGATCAGATGGGCGTGCAGACGGTGCGAATCGGTGGGATGCATCGAAACTCTCTTCGGGCCGCGCCGCTCCAGCGGCGCTCTTCAGTCTAGCCTAGCATGAGAGCCGCTGGAGCGGCGCGGCCCGAAGATGTCTGCCACGCGAAAGCGCGTGGCCGGGGCGGGTTGCCGGGATGCGGCCGGAATGCCTATCGTTGTGCGCGGGACAAGCACTCCGGACCGGGAGGACGCCATGAAATTCGGCCTGTTCTATGAGATCTCGATTCCCCGTCCCTGGACGCCCGAGCGCGAGCGCGAGGTCTATAACAACTGCCTGGAGCAGGTGAAGCTGGCCGACCAGCTCGGCTTCTCCAATGTCTGGGCGGTCGAGCATCACTTCCTCGAGGAATACTCGCACTGCTCGGCGCCGGAGCTGTTCCTCACCGCCTGCGCCATGGTGACCAAGAACATCCGCGTCGGCCACGGCATCGTGGTCTGCGTGCCGGAGTTCAACCACCCGATCAAGATCGCCGAGAAGACGGCGACGCTCGATATCCTGTCGGGTGGCCGGCTCGAGGTCGGCACCGGCCGCTCAGCGACCTGGACGGAGCTGGGCGGTTTCCGCGCCAACCCCGATACGACCAAGAAGAGCTGGGACGAGTTCGTGCGCTGCCTGCCCAAGATGTGGACGCAGGAGACCTTCGCCTATCAGGGCGAGTTCTGGTCGATGCCGGAGCGCACCATCCTGCCCAAGCCCTACCAGAAGCCGCATCCGCCGATGTGGGTCGCGGTCACCAGCCCGGGCACCGAGATCGACGCCGCCGATCGCGGCCTCGGCAGCCTCGGCCTGTCCTTCGCCGGCTACGCCGAGCAGGAGAAGAAGATCAAGGAGTACCGTCGGCGCATCCAGCTCTGCGATCCGGTCGGCGCCTTCGTCAACGAGCAGGTCGCGACCACCAACTTCCTGTTCTGCCACGAGGACGAGAAGACCGGCGTGGAGACGGGCAAGCGGCTGGGCAACACCTTCAACTATCTCGCCACGCAGCTGATCTCGACGCGCGAGGTGTTCTCCTCGCCGTCCTACCAGTCGCTCGGCCTGCTGCCGGCGCTACGCCGCGCCGCCACCGGCCCCGAGGCTTCGGAGCAGCAGACCGAAGGCATGGCCTATGGCGATCCGGCGCGCATCATCAAGGCGATCAAGCATTGGGAATCGCTCGGTGTCGACTGCGTGAACTTCATCCTCAACGCCAACGAAACGATTCCCCAGGAGCAGGTGATGGCGAGCCTTCGCCTGTTCGGCAAGGAAGTCATGCCGGTCTTCGCCAAGAAGCCGGCCAACGTCGCGGCGGCGGAGTAGGCCATGCCCCTCTACGGAACCCTCGACATCACGCAGAACCCCAAGCGTCTGCCCACGGTGGCCAACCTCGACACCGAGGCATGGACCTTGCCCAAGGCCGAGATGATGCAGTTGTTGATCGAGGTGCCCCGCAGCTCGACCGAGGGGCTGTTGCCCAAGGCTATGCACCCGGCACTGCCGTCCTACGTGATCGCCGCGGTGACGCGCTATCCTGAGAGCCCGGTCGGCGCCTTCAACCTCGCGGTGTTGCGTCTGGGCAGCCGCGCCGGCGCGCATCCCCGTGGCTTCCTGCTGGGCGCGCTGGCCAGCACCGAGGCCGCGGCCAAGGAGCTGCGCAGCCGCTGGGGCTTTCCGGTCGAGCACGGCGAGGTGAAGTTCACGCGCCGGCACGATCGCGTCATGGGCACGGCGAAGAAGAACGGCAAGATCGTGCTCGACTGCGCGCTGGTCGATCCGCAGCCGGTCGCCGGCTCGGACGTGCAGTACATCAACTGGGTGACCGCGGCCAACGCGCCGCTCGACGGCCAGACCGCGCCGCTCTTGATCCAGGTCGATCCCAAATACACTTTCTACAAGTCCGAGCGCGGCAAGCCGCAGGTCTCGGCCTTCGACGCCGCGGCGTGGAACGCCGGCGACATCACGCTCGCCGACCCGATCGTCGGCACCTGCTGCACCGTCGACACCGACCTGCCACGCATCCGCTTCGTGATGGATCCGCTCAAGCCGGTGTTCCAGGGCACGCGGCGGATTCGCGAGTCGCGCGCGGACGAGTGATCGTCAACCGATGATGATGACGTCGGGATCCGGTGGATCCGCGTAGAGCTTTTCGACCAGCGCCTTGCGCCGCGTCAACGTCGCGCGCTGGTTGATGTAGCCTTTGTCGGTCAGCTCGTGGCCGTCGACCGACGGCGGCTCGGTCATCAGCAGCGCCCGCTTGACCTGCATCGAGGAGCCGCGCGCCTCGCGGTTCATGGTCGCGATGCCGTCCTTCAGACGCGACACGACCGCTGGATAGCGCAGTACGTCAGCCAGCGGCAGCTGGCCGTCGCTGTCGCGCGCGAGCAGGCGGCAGGCCGCGATGTTGGGGAAGCCGAGGATCGCCACGTAGCTCTTGTCCTGGCCTGCGATCACCGCGTCCTGCAGCACTGGCGTGGCGGCGGCGATCACTGTCGTGCGCAAGGTGCCGACCAGCACGAAGGTGCCGGACATCAGCTTGAAATCCTCGACCACGCGGCCGTCGAAGATCAGGCCCTGCGCCGGATCGGCGGGATCGACGAAGCGGCCGGCGTCGCCGATTCTGTAGAAGCCCTCCTCGTCGAACATCGTCGCCGTGAGCTCGGGCTGCCGGTGATAGCCGGGCGTGACGATGATGCCGCGCAGGCGCAGCTCGTAGCGGCCGTCCTCGCCGGTGGGGATCATCTTCAGCTCGACGCCGGGGAAGGGCAGGCCGATCAAGCCCACGCGCTCGCTCGCCCAATGCACGCTGGTCGCGGTCGGCGCCGTCTCGGTGCAGCCCCAGCCGGTGACGAAGGGAATGCGATAGCCGGTGTGGCGCACCGACAACGCCTGCATGCGGTCGTAGAGATCGTCGGGCAGGGTGGCGCCGCCATAGGCCAGCACCTTGAGGTCGCGGAAGAAGACGCGCGCCAGCTCGTCGTCGCGCTCCAGCGCGGTGGCGAGCATGGCGTAGCCTGCCGGCACGTTGGCGAAGTAGGTGGTGGGTACTTCGCGCAGATTGCGCAGCGTCTCCTCGAACATGCCGGGCACCGGCCGGCCGTCGTCGATATACGTCGTGCCGCCGTCGGCGAGGTTGGCCTGGAAGGTGGCGTTGCCGCCCATGGTGTGATTCCAAGGCAGCCAGTCGAGCATCACGCCCGGTGGCTCGTCCGGCTTGCGCACGCGCGACATCTGCCCCATGGCGATGTTGGCGCACATCATCTCCTGCGTGTTGACCACGGCCTTGGGCATGCCGGTCGAGCCTGAGGTGAACAGGAACTTGCCCACGGTCTTGCCGTCGATCGCCGCCAGCGAACGCGCCACGGCGTCGGTCGGCTTGGTCGCTTCGAGCGCAGCGTAAGGCGTCGACTGCAGCCCCGGCGGCGCGTCGTCGACATGCACCAAGGTCACGCCCTCGAGCAGGCCGGTGGCGTCGAGCGAGGCCAGCGCCTTGGCGAACATCGCGCCGTTTTGCATGAAGATCATCGCCGGGCGGATCAGCTTGACGATGTAAGCCAGCTTGGCGTGGTCCTGGCTCATCAGCGAATAGGCCGGCGACGCCGGCGCCAGCGGTGCGCGCGCCTGCATCGCGGCCATGGTTAGCAGGCCGAACTCGATCGAGTTGCCACTGATCGGCATCACAGGCTTGTCCGGGCCGAAGCCGCGATCGAGCAGCGCCTGGGTCAGCGCGTCGACGCGCTTCTTCGCCTCGGCATAGGTCACCTTTAGCCAGGCGCGATCGGCGCCGCGACGCTGCGCGAGCCAGACTCGATCGGGCGCCTCGTCGGCCCATTTCGCCAGGAAGGTCGGCACGTGACGCTCATACGGAATCAGTCTGTGGCGTGAGCGCAGCACCATGCTGCCGTCGGCGCGCCGGTCGAGCTCGACGTCGCGGCTCAGGAACTCGATCGGCCGGAACGGCGCCTTCATCGGGGTATCCAAGGACGTTTCTCCACCACGCGTGTTCTTCGTTGCATCCGGTGTAGCCGCCGCGGCTCTTGCGGGCAATGATTGACAAAAGCAACTAACCGATTGACGATCGCGACCATGAGCGACAGCGAACTGGACCGCCGCGTGCGCGCGATGCGCCGCTTCAGCCGTTTCTACACCGCGCGCATCGGCGCCCTGCGCGAGGGCTTGAACGACGGGCCGTTCAACCTGACCGAGGGACGCGTCTTGTATGAGCTGACGCACCGCGACGGGCTGTCGGCCAGCGAGCTGGTGCGCGAGCTGGGCGTCGATGCCGGCTATCTCAGCCGCATCCTGGCGAAGCTGGCGCGGCAGGGCCTGATCGAGCGCGTGCGCTCTTCGGAGGACGGTCGGCGGCAAGTGCTCGCGGCGACCCGTGCCGGGCGCAAGGCCTTCGCGCCGGTCGATCGCAATTCGCAGGCCGAGCTCCGGGCGATGCTGGCCAAGGTGGCCGAGCCCGACCAGCGCCGCCTGCTCGAATCGATGGACATCATCGAGCGCGTGCTGGGCGGCCATCGCGAGCGCGCCACCTACGTGCTGCGGCCGCATCGGATCGGCGACATGGGCTGGGTGGTGAGCCGCCACGGCACGCTCTACGCCGAGGAGTTCGGCTGGAACCACGAGTTCGAGGGGCTGGTAGCGGAGATCGCCGGCAAGTTCATCCGCGACTTCGATCCCGCGCACGAGCGTTCGGTGATCGCCGAGAAGGACGGCAGGCCGGTGGGCTGCGCCTTCGTCGTGCGCGACAGCGCCCGGGTCGCGCGGCTGCGCATGGTGCTGGTCGAGCCCGAGACGCGTGGCTCGGGCCTGGGCCGCATGATGGTGCGCGAGTGCGAGCGCTTCGCGCGCGAGAGAGGCTATCGCAAGATGACCTTGTGGACGCACGACGTGCTGGTCGCGGCGCGCGCGATCTACGCCTCCGAGGGCTATCGGCTGGTCGAGGAGGAGCGTTACCACAAGTTCGGCAAGGACCTCGTCGGCGAGACCTGGGAAAAGGCGCTGGTGTGAAGCCGTCGCTGCCGATCCTCGCCGCGGCGACCAACGGCTTGCTGATCGGCGCGGCGATGGTCGCCAGCCGCTTCGCGCTCGAGCAGATATCGCCGGCGACCCTGGCCTTGCTGCGCTACAGCGTCGGTGCGCTGTGCCTGCTGCCGCCGCTGCTGATGATCCGGCGCCTGCGCTTCGAGCGGCGCGACCTGCTGCCGGTGGCGCTGCTCGGTATCGCGCAGTTCGGCATCCTGATCGCGCTCTTGAACTGGGGCCTGCGGTTCATGCCGGCGGCGCGCGCGACCCTGATTTTTGCGACATTTCCGCTGCTCACCATGCTGCTGGCCGCAGCCCTGCGGCTCGAGCGGCTGACCGTGGCCAAGACGGCCGGTGTGCTGTTGAGCTTCGCCGGTGTGGCCTTGGTGCTGGGCGACAAGGCGCTGGGGGCAGAAGCGGGGTGGTGGGGCGAGGCGGCCGTGTTCGCCTCGGCGCTCACCGGCGCGGTCTGCAGCGTGTTCTACCGGCCTTATGTGCGGAAATATCCGACCCTGCAGGTGAGCTGGTTCGCCATGGTGGCGTCGGTCGCTTTCGTCGTGCCGCTGGCGGCCGGCGAAGGCTTCTTCGACCACTGGCCGCGTTTCGATGGCGCGGCTTGGGGGGCGGTGCTGTTCGTCGGGCTGGCCAGCGCCGCGGCCTATTTCCTCTGGCTCTTTGCGCTGGCGCACACCAGCCCGACGCGCGTGACGGTGTTCGTCTCGGTCAGCCCGCCGACCGCGGCGCTGCTCGGCTGGGCGCTGCTGGGCGAGCCGCTGTCGCCGCTCTTCCTCGCCGCCGTGGCCTGCCTCGCCGGCGGCCTGTGGCTGGCGCAGCGGCCTACTTCCTGAAGCCGATATAGGTCATGTACTCGCGCAGCGCGAGGTTCCACCACTCCATATAGGCGCGGAAGTTGACGTCGACATCGGCGCCCTTGGGATTGACGTTCATCTTCAGGCGATAGCGGCCCTGGCCATCGGTCGAGGCCTGCGCCAGCCTTTTGGTCTCGTTCCAACGGTTGAGCTGGTCGAGCGTCGGCTGTGGGTTCAGGTCGTGGAAGCTGGCCCAGAACTGGTAGCTGCGGCAGCGCACCGGCTGCGCCTGCTTCTGGCAGTTGTAGAAGAAGATCAGGAAATTGATGTTCTGGGTCCTGCCCTCGATCTCCGGCTCGCCGTCCTTGTCGAGCTGCACCTTGGCCGTGTTGCCCAACGCCTGCAGGATGCGGACGATCTCCGCCGGGTCGACGTCGCCGCTGCTCGGCGGCGTGATCTGCGCCTGGGCGATGGTCGGAAACAGGGCCAGCGCGGCGGCCGCCAGCAGGGATCGAATAGACATCACGCGTCTCCTGATGTGAGAGCGGTATTTTAGGTGAATTGAGAGGTTCCGCGAAGCGGATGGTGAGCGCCCCCTGCGGTTAAATGACCGTTCATCTGACCGGCGATTTGCGCCAGAGTCCGACCACCCCAGTGATAGCAGCCCGGCCCGTCGGCCGCCGGGCAGAGGGCGCGATCGACGCGCCGCGGGAAGCGCCGCACGAGGAGAGGCAACGATGGATTTCGAATACACGGACCGCACCAAAGAGCTGCTGGAGCGGATGCACAAGTTCATGGACGAGGTGATCTACCCGGCCGAGGAAGTCTACGAGCAGCAGATGGAGACCGCGAAGGACCGCTGGTCGCTGCCGCCCGTGATGGAGGAGTGCAAGGCCGAGGCGCGCAAGCGCGGCCTGTGGAACATGTTCCTGCCCAAGGATCGCGACAGCGGCGACACGCACGGCACGATGGGCCTGTCGAACCTCGAATACGCGCCGATCTGCGAGGTGCTGGGCCGCTCCAGCATCGCCTCGGAGGCGACCAACTGCTCGGCGCCCGACACCGGCAACATGGAAGTCTTCGCGCGCTACGCCTCGGAGAGCCTGAAGAAGAAGTGGCTCACCCCGCTGCTCAACGGCGAGATCCGCTCCTGCTTCGCCATGACCGAGCCGGCGGTGGCTTCCTCGGACGCCAAGAACATCGAGAGCCGCATCGAGAGCGACGGCGATCACTACGTGATCAACGGCCGCAAGTGGTGGTCCTCGGGCATGGGCGATCCGCGCTGCAAGGTCATCGTCTTCATGGGCAAGAGCGATCCGAACGCCCCGCCGTACCGCCAGCAGTCGATGATCGTCGTGCCGCGCGACACGCCCGGCATCAAGATCGTCAAGATGCTGCACGTCTTCGGCTATGACGACGCGCCGCACGGCCACGCCGAGGTGATCTACGACAACGTGCGCGTGCCGAAGGACCACATCCTGCTGGGCGAGGGCCGCGGCTTCGAGATCGCCCAGGGCCGCCTCGGGCCGGGCCGCATCCATCACTGCATGCGCGCCATCGGCGTCGCCGAGCGGGCGCTGGAGATGGCGATCAAGCGCGCCAAGAGCCGCGTCGCCTTCGGCCAGCGCGTCTCGGAGATGGGCGTCACCAAGGCGCATGTCGCCGACATGCGCATGGAAATCGACATGGCCCGCCTGCTGGTGCTCAAGGCGGCCTGGGCGATGGACAAGTTCGGCAACAAGGAAGCGCGCCAGCAGATCGCCATGATCAAGGTCGCGGTGCCGAACATCACCTCGAAGGTCGTCGACCGCTGCCTGCAGCTGCACGGCGCCGGCGGCGTCTCGCAGGTCTTCAAGCTCGCCAGCATGTACGCGCACCAGCGCACGCTGCGCTTGGCCGACGGTCCGGACGAGGTCCATCGCGACCAAGTCGGCCGCATGGAGATCGCCAAGCACAACTGAGGCGGTTCGACGTCGTCGGACGCCAGCGAAGGCCGCCCATTCGGGCGGCCTTCTTCTTGGCGTCTCGGTCAGGCCGCGGCGCGCCGCTCCGCGACCAGACGCAGGCAGTCAAGCGTCACGGTCGCGGCGAGCAAGGCCGTGACGCCGGTCGGGTCATGCGGCGGGCAAAGCGTGTTGACGCTGACGCCGACGATGTTGAGGCCGGCGCACGCGTCCAGCATCGCCAACCCCTCGCGCGCCGTTGCACCACCGAAGCACGGCGAGCAGACACCCGGCGCCACCGACGGATCGAAGACGTCGAGGTCGAAGCACAGATAGACCGGGCGCCGGCCGATCTTGCGCCGCACGCCCGCGAACACGCGATCGACACCGGTCTCGAACAAGGCCTCGAGGGAGACGACGGTGTAGCCGAGCGCCAGAGCGTGCGCGCGCACGCCGGGCATCATGTTGAAGCCGCGCATGCCGATCTGGAACGACCGGCGCGGGTCGATCAGTCCTTCCTCGACGGCGCGCGTGAACGACGTGGCGGTGTTGTGGCCCTCCATCGGGTAGGCATCGGTGTGCGCGTCGATATGCACCGTGACCAGATCCGCGTGGTGCCGGCCGAGCGCGCGCATTTCGGGCAGCGCGATCGCGCCGTCGCCGCCCAGGCTCACCGGCACCGCGCCCCGTGCGGCGATCGCCGCTACCGCCGCCTCGATCGCCGGCTGCGACACCTCGATGTCGCCTGGGACGACCGCCGCGTCACCGGCGTCGACGGCCCCCAGCGCCGCGAGCGGATCCCGGCCGCTCTCCCAGTGATGTGGATTGAGCTGCTGCGACGCCTCGCGGATAGCCGCCGGGCCGAAGCGCGAGCCGGTCCGGTAGGGGTCGGTGCCGCAATCGAACGGCAACCCGAGAATGGCCGCGCGCGCGTGACCGATGTCGGCACGCACGGGGAGGCCCATGAATCCTGTTCGCACCGGCGCGGGTCGGGATCGCGCGACGCGTCGATTTGCTGGTGCCATCAACTCTCTCCGGCGCCGTGGCGGCGCTCGACGTGGTCCCACGGACGTCGTTCTAGACTAGCTGCAATGCCGCGAGCGCGAGCGGCACGCAGCCCATCGCGGCGGGCGGCAGGCGTGGCCAGAACCGCTCCGCCGCGCTAACCAGCGCCACGATAGCCATGGTCGCCGGATGGTGGCCGGCGAGCACGAGGCCGATCATCAGCGGCGCGCACGTCGTCGCGCAGGCGCGGCCATGGAACACTCCGAAGGCAAGGCAAGATCGACGGCCTTCGGCGCCGCCGGGTGCGATGGGCAGGATCCGATGGCATCGACGCAACGCCGAACGTCGCGCCGGCGTCCAATGCCAGATCGCGGCGACGATGAAGACCACGATCGTCGCTAAGCGTGACTCACCGAGCAGCCAGGTCACTACGGCGCCGGCGAGTCCGACGATCAGCCACGGTGCGAGATAACCCAGCGTGAACCAGGCCATCGCTTTATGTCTGGTAAGCCACAGGCTGCGCGAGGCGACGTGTCGCGCCATTGGCAAGGCAAGCGGCAGCATCATCGCCGCGATCATCACTGGCCAGTGCGCAAGAACGCCGGCGATCCGATTGTCGCCCGACGCGCCGAGCGCGGCGCAGAGCGCGCCGAAGGTCTGGGGTGTCGCCGTCAGGATGATCGCCCAGCTCGCCGCGACGAGCGCCACGAGCCACCACTGCGGCTGGCGCCACGCCAGCGCGCGGGATCGCGATAAGGCCTGCGCGCTCACTCGTAATGGACGCTGACGCTGCCGACCAGCAGGCCGACATCCGCACCCAGCTCGTCGCGGGCGACGAAGGACAGGTCGAGCCGCTCGGGATTCCAGCGGCCCTCGGCCTTCAGCCGCTCGACGATGCGCGTGACATCGAGCACGTAGGACAGGCCGGACCCGCCATGCGGAGCTTCCGCGTCGCTGGCGGTCTCGACGCCGAACATCGGCAGCGTGCCCGCCAGATCCTCCTCGCGCGGCTCGCCATGCGCGCCCAGGTACACGCGCACGCGTGTCGTTGGTCGCTTGGCCGTGATGTTGGAGAGGTTGAGGTAGACGCGTGGTGGGGTGAGCGACTCCAGTGCCGGCCCGCTGGGCCGCGCAAGCTCGATACCCACGCGAGTCGTCGGTGACGACAGAGGAATGGGGGCCTTGGTGGCCCCGACCAGCTCGGCCATGGCGCTCTCTCTTGTCGCGAGCGACTCCAACCCGGGACCCGGCCCGGCGACGACCACCGGCAGCGGATCGGCGATGGTGTCGTAGGCGTAGTGGAAGGGCTCCGCCTTGCTGTCCAGCACATCCGCAGGGGCGTAGGTCTTGTCCGCGCCGGTGTGATCGCGGAAGCGAAACCGTGCGCCCGTCGCGTTGAGCCAGTCAAGGCTGGTCGGGTTGCCGCCGCTGCCAGCGCGACCGAGCCATACGTCCCACAGCCGATCGATATTGGCGTGGTGCATCCAGAACACCGGATCGAGTCCGGCGGTCTCGAACCGACTCATCAGCCCCGCGTCGTTGCCGCTGAAGCCGCCGACGGCGACATGGACGTTGCCGTGCGGCGTCTGCTCGAGGCTGCCGGCGGGACCACCGCCATGACTGAACAGCGTGCTCGGCCCGCCGAAGGCGGTCGTGCCTGAATTGGGATCCAACGTGAAGACGCGATCGCGCAGGCAGTCGAGGCTGACATCGGAGTCGTCGAGGGGGACGCTGCCGTCGGCCTCGACGCCCATGCGGAAACGTTGCTCGAGGCGCAGCGGGTTGGGCGTGCCGTCGGGAAGAGCCGCCGCCACGAAAGCGGGCGGCAGGCTGCGCGCGTTGGGATTGGTCGCGTCGCTGTAGTTCCAGTAGGGCAGTGCCCAGTCGGCGGGGCCGCCGAGCTGCACGATCGCATCGCTCAGGATGCGCTCCCAGATGCCGAGATAGACGCGATGCCAGGGCAGGAAGAACCAGCTGCTGTGCTGGCACTGGTTCCACAGACGCTGGCGCTCGCTCGCGCTCGGCAGGGACTCGCCCGGCTGCCGATAGGGATCGAGGCTGGTGTGGTAGCCGTGGATCGCCGCCTGATAGCGCCAGCTCAGCGGATCGGCGATCGGCCGCGCGCGCATCGCCGTGACGCCGCGCGCGTACCATTCGAGGATGGGATCCCAGGGCTGCTGCAAGCTCCAGACATCGCGTCGCGTGCGCACGGAACCGTTCGCCATCTCGCTCTCCCCCGCCTGTTGGCAGCAGGGATACTATCGCCAAGATGGCAGAACATGTCGATGTTGCAGACGTTGCGTTGATGATGAACGAACCGCGTCAGAGATCGATACGTTCCTGCTCGATGCTGCGGCGCTCCGCCATGTTGAAGCGCCTGTCGTGGATCGGCCGGCGGCATCACCTCGAAGGTCGTCGACCGCTGCTTGCGGCGGCGCGGCGCGGGTGACGTCTCGTAGGGTCCATCGCGACTAGATCGCCAAGCACATCTGATGATCAGTTGAAGGTTTCTGAAATTTTCCGAGAAGACCGCTGCAAGACAGCCAATTTGCTTGATCGATCGACTCGCGCCTGACGTGATGCGCGCCGGCGAGCGGTCGACGTTTCGCCTCACCTCTTGGGGGAGCAATCGATGAAGCGCTTGATGGTTGGATTGGTCGCGTTGGTCGCGGTGGCGCTGATGTCCGCGGGCGCGAGCGCCCAGGACCGTAACTTCACCCTGCACAACAACACCGGCTACGCGATGAAGGGCATCTACGTGAACTTGCCCAACGACAACGTCTACAACGAGAACGAGCTCGACGCGCCGCTGGCCAACGGCGCGAAGTTCCTGGTCAAGTTCACCCGCGCCGACGGCGGGCGGGCTTGCATCTGGAACATCAAGGTCGACTGGGCCGACGGCAGCTCGCCGTCGTTCTTCCGCGGCCTGAACCTGTGCAATATCGACAACGTCTACATGAAGTACAACAAGGACACCGACGTCACATCCTACACGACGGACTGAGCTCGGCGATCATGCCGACACGCGAAGGGCCGCCCTATGGGCGGCCCTTTCGCATCACAGATCCGTGCGCTCCCGCTCCACGGCGCGGCGCTCTGCCATATTGAAGCGCTTGTCGTAGATCGGCCGGCCGCCGGTGGTCGGTCCGGGATACTGCACGATCAGCATCGTGCCGCCGGTCGCGGTGCGCAGCTCCTCCTCGTAGTGCGGATCGGGATGCCAGATCATGGTGCCCGGGCCGTAATCCTTGCCGTCGATATGGAAGGTGCCGTCGAGCACGTACCAGACCTGCGCGAAGTCGTGGCGATGCCGCGGATGCCAGCCGCCGGGCTCGAGCCTCAGCAATCCGGCATTGGGCTCGGTGGGATTCTCCGGCCGGGGATGGAACAGCATCTTGCCGGTCTCGCCGGGCCAGCGAATGGTTTCCCAATCGAGGTCATCGACATGCCGCGCGATCGGCGCCTGATGGGTCTCGCTCATGCTCTCCTCCTCGGCGACAGGTTGGTCGCGGGCTTGATGTCGCGCAGCGCGCGGAAGGCCGGCGGCGTCTGTGTGGCCGCGCCGCTCAGGGTGTGCACCATCAGCAGATGCGCCGGCGCGTTGCCCAGCGCGCGTCCCATGTGCGGGGTCGCGGCATCGAAATGCAGCGTATCGCCCGGCGCCATCTCCAGCCGCTCGCGGCCGAGATGGAACTCGAGCCGGCCTTGGGTGACCTCGAGGAACTCCTCGCCCTCGTGCGAGACCAGCTCGATCGCCTTGCGCGGGCTCGCGGGAAAGACCAGCTCGAACGCATCCAGCCGCGCGCCGCGCAGATCGCCGCCGAGCCGTCGCCACGCGTAGCCCGCCGGGCTGCGCAGCCAGCTCGCCGCGGCCTCGTCGGCGCGACGCAACACGTAGCGTGGCGTCTCGCCGCCGAGATCCTCGAACAGGCCGGCGAGCGGCTGACCGAGCACGCTCGCCAGGCTGATCAGATTGCCGATCGAGGCGTTGGTCGCGCCCCGTTCCAGCCGCGACAGGAACGCGACCGACAGGCCAGCGGCGGTCGCGACGTGCTCCAGCGTGCGGCCCTGCCGCTGCCGTGCGCTACGCAGGCGTGCGCCGATGGCCTGGGCGAGGTCGATGTCGGACGGCATAGCGGCGACGCTATGTTGGCCTTGTCAATCATGCAATCTAATTTGCACAGTATGCAATTTCTCTATGGTGCGGCATTTGCATGTATTTGGGCATGAACGACGCCCCCTACGATCTCATCCTGCGCGGCGGACACGTCGTGGATCCCGCCACCGGCCTCGACGGTGTGGCCGATGTCGCCATCCGTGATGGCCGGATCGCGGCCGTGCAGGCCAACCTGCCAGGCAGCGCGCTTGAGGTTACCGACCTGCGCGGGCGCATCGTGCTGCCGGGCATGATCGACACCCATGCGCATGTCTACACTTACGTCTCGGGCCGCTTCGGCCTGCCGGCGGACATGGTGGGCGTGCAGAGCGGCGTGACGACCCTGGTCGATCAGGGCGGTCCATCCTGCATGACCCTTCCCGGCTTCCGCCACTTTATCGCCGAGCCGGCCGCCAGCCGCGTGCTGGCCTTCATCTCGGCCTATGTCGTCGGTGGACTCGAAGGGCACTACTACCCCAACCTCTATGGCCCTGATGGTGTGGACATCGACGCTACGGTGAAGGCGGCGCGTGCCAATCGCGATCTCGTGCGCGGGATCAAGGCGCATGCTGAAGTCGGTGGCTTCGCGCGCTGGGGCATCGAGGTGATGCGCAAGGCGGCGGAGATCGGCCGGCAGGCGGAGCTGCCGGTCTACATCCACTTCGGCCAGCTCTGGCCCTTGCCGTCCACCGGCACCAACGGCGTCGACCCCGACGGCATCCTGCCCGACATCGTCGCGCTGATGCGGCCGGGCGACATCCTCGCCCATCCCTTCACGCGCCATCCGGGCGGCTTCATCGACAAGGACGGCCGCGTGCATCCGATCGTCGCGGAGGCCATCGCGCGCGGGCTGAAGATCGACATCGGCCATGGCAGCCATTTCAGCTTCCGCATGGCGCGCCGCGCGCTGGCGGCGGGCATCGTGCCCGACACGCTGGGCGCCGACATGCATGGCTACAACACCAAGGTGCCGCCACCGCCGGGCACACCCGCGACCCATCCCGACGAGGAAGAGGCGCATCCCTTCGCTGGCTCGGCGCGCTTCAGCCTGAGCTACGCCATGACCGAGCTGCTGGCGCTGGGCCTGAGCCTGAAGCAGATCGTGCCCATGGTGAGCACCAACGCGGCGGCGATGATCGGCATGGCGGGCGAGATCGGCACGCTGTACGTCGGCGCTATCGCCGATGTGTCGGTGCTGGCCGACGACCGCGGCCGTTTCCGGCTGTCGGATAACGAGGGCACCGAGGTGATCACCGACCGCATGCTGAGCCCGCTCTTCTGCCTGCGCGCCGGCAAGCGATACGAGGCCGCAGCGCCGATTCTTCCGCAGACCGAGTCAGTACTTTCAGATAACGCGGGCGCCCGCCATCAGGTGGCCGCGAGTTAAGGCTTCGGCTCCTATCGCTGCGCTTTTCTTATGGTTCCAGAGGGTTGGTTGAGATTCCCCTGCTGCGACGTGCTGGCCACCGGGACCTGCGGACACGACGCCGGATCAAGCGCTTGTCTGCCCGTACCTACACCTGCACGATGATCTGACAAGGCGGCCAAAGCCGGTGTTTCCGTCCCTACGATCGTCGTCTGGTGGTGATATCGGTAGGGACCAAGGGCTCTCGCTGATGGCGATGCGCAAGATTGTGGGTTGGTGGTCGCTGGATACGGCCAGCGTCACGCTGATCAATACCAAGACTGGTCAGGAGCTGCGCTTTGGCGGCGTGGTTGCCGATGATCTGACGCTGCGGCTGCGGCGGACGGCGGAGCGTCGGTGGACACGCTTCGACTATCGGGACTCGAAGTCCACATACCCGCTGCTTATCGAGCAGCGGAACCTGCTCATCGCCACCAATCACCGGCCGATGGTCTGGCGGCTGGACCACGTAAGGTCAGCGCAGTTGTGGCGACGTGAATCTGGCAGTCCGGAGGAGCATCCGTCATACGGGTTGTGGCGGCGGGTCGATGACTGCCTGATTGACGCGCTGTCGGCATGGCCGGCGACCGATGTGGCCGGATTTCGACCAAGAATCGTGTCTCTTGAGGGTGGCTGGCGCGCTAGCGCGTGGCGCACCGACTGCTATCGACGCTTCAACGTCAGTGAACTTGCGCCCGACATTCGCGGCCGCAAGGCCGCCGATCTACCGGTGATCCACGAACCCCTGCTGGAAACGGACGAGGCGCCTGTGCCTGCGTCATGGGAGTTTGTCGCGGGAGCGACGCACGACGACTCGACTAGGTCGGACTGGGGCTTCGTCCGCCGGCCTGATGGCGCCTGGTGGCTACCAGCGTCGACGACATTTCGTGATGAACGTCTCAGGCGACCCCATCTGCGCAGCACCGATGGTCGACGCTTCTTGATCCCCATCGGGCGTGACAGCGATGCTTGCGCCCCGTTGCCGTACCCGCACTCCAGTCGCCGGTTGCTCTATGTCGACGACCTCGTCCACGGCGATTGTCTGGAAGTGAGTCCCCGTCACGACCCATCGTCACCCTTTCGGGAATGGTCGCTTGTGGCCACGGACTCGTCTGCCCGGCCGTTCATCGACCGCAAGTCAGGCAAGGGCATCGACCTCGTTCTGGGTCCGCCGCTGCGCCTGGGCACATTACCACCCAGCCGCTCGACCTACCTGCCAAACCGGCTGGTCCTTCAGCTCCGGCAGGTCCTGGCAGATGCGTGGCTGCAGTGGCAGAGCGGGCAGCCCGAAGGAGCCGCAGTCGATGTCGTCTCGGTGCTGCTCTCCTCGCCGATTGGCGGCAGCGAGGAGTCGATCTCGCTGGAGATGACCGCTTCAATCGCTGACAAGGAGGCCGGCAAACCACACCCGCATGCAATTTTTCACTCCGAACCCGCAGAGCCACCGGCGGTCGGCCGTTCGCGTTCTGTCGGCTGGTGGGACATCGATCGCGACAGTGGAACGCTCATCAACGTGACGTCTGGCCAGCGCTTCTGGCTCGAAACAGAGGTCCGAGGCGATTCGAGCAAGAACGCGGCTGGCGAGCGGATCCAATGGCTGATCTACGAAGACCATGAGACTCGCCTGCCCATCCAGCTGCGTCTCCTCGGTCCCGCCGCCTATGGCGGACTCAGCGATTGGCAGATCGACTACGGTGCGTCCGTTGAACGCTGGCCGGCCGAAATGAAGACGTCCACCAGGCAGCCGATCTATGGTGCCTGGCGGCGTGTCGCCGACCGCTGCCTGGATGCACTGGCGTGTTGGCCCGACACCGCTCAGCTTGGCCTGCGTCGGCCGGCGGTCGCTGCGGTCGGTGGCTATCTGAACGGCGTGTGGTCGGCCGGGCTGAGGCAGGAGCTGCTAGCCAAGGAGCTCGACAATAGGCTCGCAGAGCCGTCGCGCTTCGCCGCGGAACTGTGGCCCCTTAGTCGTCCGGCGCCGCAGGCGTGGCGCTATGTCGATGTGCGCGCCGTTGCATCAAAGGCGAAGCTTGCACATCTCGTCGTGTCGCCTGATGGTCGACGGTCGCTACCCGCAAATGCTCCGCTCGAAGGCTTTCAAGGGATCGTGCCGCACTCTCTTCGACACGACGGCCGTGCTGCGTTCTTTCCCCTCGAGGCCCGCAGCAGCCTGTACCGGGGCGAAGATTACATTGCAACGGGCTACTTCATGTATGTCGCCGAGGACATGTTCTTCAACGTCTTCGTGGAACGCGGCCCTAACGGCGAATGGGATCTCAGAGTCGGGGCCAACGACATTGGCAGCCGCTCGGTGCATCGGTCGGAGGACTCGACAAAACTGCTTGCCGAGATCGAGGCAACGAAAGGGACGGAGAACTGGGCGTTGCCGGAGGCATTGCTGTGCGAGCATTTCGCCAGGACCTTCGCAGACATCTGCCTTGGCTGGAGCGGAACCCGGCGCCGCTTGCTGGATGATCCCGACCGGCTCGCGGAACACGCAAGACGGACAGAGGTACCCGACCATGCTCAAAGCGGCATCGCTCTGGACCGCGGATCGGGCGTATCGATCCATGGGGCCCTGATCGCGGGTAGTGCCAGCCGCGGGAGCCTGCAGACCTTCTACACCGCCGATCAGAAGCCAGCGCGCGACGCATTCGTCGAAGAAGCGTTCGCCGTTCTGGGCATTCATGAAGACGAGGTCATTCGGACTGGCGATGCGTCACGCGGAGGCCGGGGATCGGGGTTTCTGCGCAACCTGCTGCGGATCGTGAAGAAGGGTGAATGACCGCATTTGCGGCGCGGCCATCTGCCGTAGCCCAGTACCGCCGGAGAATGCTAAGACGCCGCCAAACCAGCGAAGCGCTGCGGCGGAGGGAAAATTATGGTCGCGCAGATCGGGCATTACATCGGGAACAAGAGCGTCGCGGGCAGCAGCGGCCGCACGGGCGACATCACCAATCCGGCGACCGGCGAGGTCACGGCCAAGGTCGCCTTCGCCTCGGTGGGCGAGATCGACGCCGCCGTGCAGGTCGCCAAGAAGGCGCAGCTCGCCTGGGCGGCGACGCCGCCACTGCGCCGCCAGCGCGTGATGTTCAACCTCAAGGGCCTGATCGAGAAGCGCATCGACGATCTGGCGCGCATGATGTCGCTCGAGCACGGCAAGACCTTCGACGACGCCAAGGGCGAGGTCGGCCGCGGCCTGGAGGTCGTGGAGTTCGCCTGCGGCATCGCCCATCATATGAAGGGCGACTTCACCGAGCAGGTCGCCTCGGACATGGATTCGTGGTCGATCCGCCAGCCGCTGGGCGTGGTCGCCGGCATCACGCCGTTCAACTTCCCGATCATGATCCCGTGCTGGATGGGCGCCATGGCCGTGGCCTGCGGCAACGCCTTTATCCTCAAGCCGTCGGAGAAGGATCCCAGCGCGCCGATGCTGCTGGCCGAGCTTTATGCCGAGGCCGGCGCGCCGGCGGGCATCTTCCAGGTGCTCAACGGCGACAAGGTCGCGGTCGACGCGCTGCTGGAGCATCCCGACGTGCCGGCGATCTCCTTCGTCGGCTCCACGGCGATCGGCGAGTACGTCTATCACAAGGGCACGTCGATGAATAAGCGCGTGCAGGCGCTGTGTGGGGCCAAGAACCACATGGTGATCATGCCCGACGCCGATCTCGACCAGGCGACCGACGCGCTGATCGGCGCCGGCTATGGCGCGGCCGGCGAGCGCTGCATGGCGATCTCGGTCGCCGTGGCGGTCGGCGGCATCGGCGACAAGCTGATCGAGAAGCTCGCCCCGCGTGTCGCCGCGCTGAAGGTCGGGCCAGGCCTCGACCCGCAGTCGGAGATGGGCCCGCTGGTGACGCGCCAGCACCGCGACAAGGTGATGGGTTATGTCGACCAGGGCGTGAAGGAAGGCGCCAAGCTCGTGGTCGACGGCCGCGGGCTGAAGCTGCAGGGCTACGAGAACGGCAACTTCATGGGCGGCTGCCTGTTCGACGACGTGAAGCCCGACATGACCATCTACAAGGACGAGATCTTCGGGCCGGTGCTCTCGGTGGTGCGCACCGACGGCTTCGACGAGGCGATCAAGCTGGTCAACGACCACGCCTACGGCAACGGCACGGCGATCTTCACCCGCGACGGCGACGCCGCGCGCACCTTCGCCAACAACGTCAAGATCGGCATGGTCGGCATCAACGTGCCGATCCCGGTGCCGGTCGCCTATCACAGCTTCGGCGGCTGGAAGGCCTCGGTGTTCGGCGACCACGGCATCTACGGCATGGAAGGCGTGCGCTTCTACACCAAGCTCAAGACCATCACCGCGCGCTGGCCCACCGGCATCCGCGCCGGCGCCGAGTTCAACTTCCGGGCACGGACGTAACGATATCGCCCTACCTTCCCCCGGAGGGGGAAGGTGCCCGAAGGGCGGATGGGGGATGTCGAAGACGGACTCCCTCGTTCGTCTTCAACATCCCCCATCCGTCGCGCTGCGCGCGCCACCTTCCCCCTCCGGGGGAAGGTAGATCAAAATCGTAATCGGGATCATCGAGCAGGCGATCGAACAACAGGCGCGTGGCGCAAAGGTGGCTTGAGTGGACACGTCCATCGAATCGAAAGACCCGCCATCGACCGAGCGGCGTTTCCGCATGGCCGACGGCATCGAGCTCGTTGCCGATACCTGGGGTGCGCCGGATCGTCAGCCGGCGGTCCTGTTGCATGGCGGCGGCCAGACGCGGCACGCCTGGAAGCGCACCGCCGCGGTGTTGGCGGGTCATGGCTACTACGCCATCGCCGCGGATTTGCGCGGCCATGGCGACAGCGGCTGGTCGCCTGACGGCGGCTACGCGATCGACAGATTCGCGGGCGACGTGCGCACGCTGGCCGCCAGCCTGCCGCGCAAGCCGATTCTGATCGGCGCGTCGCTCGGCGGCATCGCCAGCCTGATCGCGGCCGGCGAGGCGTCGAGCCCGATCGCCATCGCCCTGGTGCTGGTCGACATCACGCCGCGCGTCGATTCCGTCGGCGTCAGTCGCATCCGCGGCTTCATGGCCGCGCATATCGATGACGGCTTCGCCACCTTGGAAGACGCCGCCGACGCGATCGCCGCCTACCTGCCGCATCGCCCGCGACCGAAGAACCTCAACGGGCTCAGCAAGAACCTGCGGCTGGGCGCGGATGGCCGCTATCGCTGGCACTACGATCCGGCCTTCGTGCGCGACGATACGCGGCGCGGCGATGCCAATCGCGAGGCGCGTCTGACCGCGGCGGCACAGGGGCTCAACGTGCCCGTGCTGCTGGTGCGCGGCGGATCGAGCGAGCTGGTATCGGAGGAGATCGCCCGGGAGTTCGTGTCGCGCGTGCCCAATGCGCGCTACGTCGATGTCCAGGGCGCCGCGCATATGGTGGCCGGCGACGTCAACGATCCCTTCACCGAGCAGGTCGTGGGCTTCCTGGATAGCCTTCCGAAGCGATAGCCTGAAATCAGCGCGCTACGATGTCGGCGCCAAATTCAACGTCCGCGCCCTGACGTAGATCTCATCCAGTTTACCTTCCCCCCCTCCGGGGCAGGGCATTCGCATATGGCCGCACACCCCGACCTCATGCTGAGGAGGCCGCGCTTGCGGCCGTCTCGAAGCATGGGCCACAGGCATGGTGCGTGTTGCCCACCCTTCGAGACGCGCCAAGCGGCGCTCCTCAGGGTGAGGTCGAGGCCATATGCGATGACCTCGCCCTCCGGGGGAAGGCGGATGCCGGCGATCAGTTCTTGTCGCGTCGCCGATCAGGGCGGCGTTCGGCCGCTTCGAGCTCGGCGCGCACGGCGATGACGTCGCGGGATTGCGCGTCGAGCCGTTCGGCCTGGATCACCAGCCGCTCGGCGGCCTCGAGATCGTCGCGACCGATCGCGGCACGAGCCCGTTCCACCAGCCCGCGCACCCGCACGGCGACCTGCGCGTCATCGCGATCAGGCTTGCCGTCGGGCTTGGCATCCGCCGGTTTGGCCGGGGCCGGCGGTGCCGTGGGCGGCTTCGCATCGGCAGGCTTGGGCTCGGGTGGCTTCGCTGCCGGCTGCTGCGCATCGGCCGGCTTGGCCGGAACCGCTGGCGGCTGAGCATCCGCCGGTTTGGGCTCCGGTGGCTTAGGCGGGGCAAGTGGCGGTGGCGCGGGTGGTTGCGCTTCGGCCGGCTTGGGCGGTGCCGGTTGCGGCGGGGCGGGTGGCGGTGCCACAGGCGGCTTGGCATCGGCCGGCCGGGCCGGTGCGGGCGGCGCGGCCGGTGCGGCTGGCGCCGCCGGCGGCGGGCGAGTCTCGGCCGCGCGCTTGGCATCGGCGACACGACGCGCCAGCGCGTCCCAGCCGGGGTGTTGCGGATAGGACCGGCGACCGTCCGCCAGCAGGCGCTCGGCGCCGGCGAACTGGTTACGCGCGATCGCCGCGTCGATCGAGGCGGTGATCGCCCGGATCTCGGCCTCGTTACGCTGACGGTCGGCGCGCTGGCGCTCGATGTCGGCGCGCGCCACCGCGATCTCGGGCATGTTCGGCGCCAGCTGGTTGGCCTCGTTCAGCAGCGTGGTGGCGCGATTGTAGTCGCCCTGGCTCGACGCTTGGCGCGCCTGGTTGACGAGCACGGTCGCGCGCTCGCGTCGTTCCCGCTGCTCGCGGATCTGGCGATCGTCGCCACCGCGCGCGGCGGCGAGGCGACGGCGCTGGTCGTCCCAATCGGGCTGATTCGGATAGCGACGCGCGCCGTCATTCATCAGCCGGTCCGCCTCGTCGTAGCGCCGCGCCAGGATCGCCGCCTCGATGGCGGCCATCAGCAGGCGCAACTGGTCGCCCTGGGCGTCGGCGCGGGCACGGGCACGGCCAAGATCGGCGCGCAGCTGGTTGGCCTCAGGCAGACCAGGTGCGAGATCGTCGGCCAACGCCAGTTGACGCTCGGCGGTGCCGTAGTCGCGGCGCTCCATGGCACGCCGTCCCTCGGCCACGGCGGCGCGGGCGCGCGCGACGCGGTTCTGCCACTCGCTCTGCTGTCGGATCTGGTTCAACCGGTTGGCATGGGCGCGGATCTCGGGGTCGTTGGGGAAACGCTGCAGCGCCTCGGCGATCAACTGCTCGGCCTCCCACAGCGCGTAGGCCGACAGCGCCCGTTCGATAGCGATGTTGTACTGGTAGCGCTCGCGATAGCGCTGCCCGCGCTCGGCGCGCATCTGGGCGATCTCGGTGCGGGCGCGCGCGGTCTCGGCGAAGCCCGGCGATACCCGGTCGGCGTCCTGCAACAGGCGCTCGGCGCCGGCGAAGTCGCCGAAGCTCGCCTGCCGACGCGCCTCGACGATCAGGCGGCGAGCCTCTTCCATTCGCGCCGCGCGCTCCTGGTTGGCCTTGATGTTGGCCAGGCGCTGCTGGAATGGCGCCCAGGTCGCCATGGCACCCGGGTAGCGGCGGATGGCGTCGGCGATCATCGGTTCTGCGCGCAGGACGTCGTCGGCGAGCAGCGCCTGGTTGATGGCGGCGGCGAGCGCGCGCTGGTCGGCGTCGGCGCCAGTGGGCGCCGGCGGTGGTGGAACAGTCGCCACTGGCGCCCCTGCCTGCGGGAAGTCGCGGAAGGCCAGCTGGGTGCGTTCGCAATCCAGCCGGTCGTCGACATCGGCTTCGGGCTGTACGCAAGCGACAACCGCGCCGGCCCGGTCGCGCAACCAGATCCGGTCGCGTCCCTCGTGCCTCGCGACCCCCATAAAGGCCAGGCGGGTGTCGCTGTCGCGCGTCACGGGCAGTTCGGCGCAGCCGGCCTCGGCGCACCACAGGATCTGCGCGCGACCGTCGCGGTCGTCGAGCTTGCGCAGGATCGCGGTGCGTCCCGAGACCTGGTCGCCCTGACGGACCATGAACGTGCCGAGGAAGCTGGCGTCGCCGGTGCGCTCGTCCAGCTTGGTACAGCGATCGTCTAGGCAACTCAGGATCACCGGCCGGCCTTTGTTGTGGCTGGCGTGCTGGAACGAGAGGTGGAAGCGCCGGTCGGCGAAGCCCAGCGGCGATATGGTCGCGGCCGCCATGTCGCGCTCGGCGACGCCGTCGATGCGCACGGGCTTGCAGAAGGAGTCGGCGGCACACACCCACGGCGTGCCGGCGAGGCGGAACACATGGACGGTTGGCGTGTGGCTGAAGAGCAGCGGGCTATAGCCGCCCGGCGGATAGTCCTGGGCCGCCGCCGGCGCGGCGATCGCTCCGCCGAGCAGGACGACGATGGCCAGACGAGTGGAACCGGAGCGCATATCGTCTTCTCCGCGGTGGCTTATGTGATTCTTGAAGGTCGGAATGCGGCGAACTCATGAACCCGGCACGAGACGGTCGGTACGGCTCAACGCTGGTGGTCGTGGGCGGTTCCCGAGTTGCGGGCATTTCTCAAACGCGAAGCGGCGCCGGAGAGGTCCCCCGGCGCCGCTCGCGGTGATAGTGGCTATCGCTTTCTGGCTACTTCTTCTTCTCGATGTTCCAGAACACCGTCACGGCCGACTCGATGTTGCCGCTGACCGAGGTGCGGCGCGCGATCGGCTGGTTCCACTGGCCGAGGAAGATGTGCGTCGGATACTCGACGATGCGCATCTGCATCGCCTCGACGATCTCGCGCTGCTTGGCTAGATCCGTCGCCCGCGCGAAGTCGGCGCGCAGTTCGACCAGCTTGGGATCGCAGGCCCAGCCGAACCAGGCGCCGTCGCAGGCGGCGTTGGTCATGGAATTGACCAGCGGGTTGACGATGTCGACCGAGGCCGCCGCCGTCAGCAGCGCGTTCCAGCCGACCGGCGGCGGTTCCTTCTTGGCGCGGCGCGCCACCAGGGTCGACCAGTCCATCTGCTGCATGTCGACCTTCAGGCCGATGCGCTCCATCTGCGCCTTGGCGACCGGCGCGAGATTGTTGAGCACATAGAGGTCGGTCGTGCCCAGCAGCACCACCGGCGTGCCGTCATAGCCGGCCTCTTTGAGCAGGGCCCGGGCCTTCTCGATGTTGGACTGAAGCTTGTCCTCCCAGCCCTTGGTCGAGGCCAGCGGCGTGTCGCACATGAACATCGCCAGGCAGGTCCGGTAGTACTTGGGATCGCCGATCACGGCCTTCAGATAGTCCTCCTGGTTGAAGCCGTAGAGCAGCGCCTGGCGGATCTTCGGATTGTCGAACGGCTTGTGCAGCACGTTGAAGCGGAAGAGGTACTGCAGGCCGAGCGGATTGGTGGCGACCAGCTCGATGTTCTTGTCCTTGGCGAAAAGCGGGAACAGGTCGAACTGCGGCGACTCGATCATGTCGATCTCGCCGTTGATCAGCGCGTTGACCACCGTCTGCTGGTCGGACATCGCCACCCATTCGACGCGGTCGACCTTGGCGACCTTGCCGCCGGCCAGGCCCGAGGGCGGCTCGGCGCGCGGCTTGTACTTGGGATTCTTGACGTAGACGGTCTTGTCGCCTGGCTTCCACTCGTCCCGCTTGAAGATGAACGGACCCGATCCCGTGGTGTCGGAGAGCTGGGTGAAGGGATCGGTCTCGGCCACCCGCTTGGGCATGACGAACAGCGTGCCCGACGGCTTGGACAGGCCCATCATCAGCAGCGGCGAGGGCTCGGTCAGCGTGACGCGGAAGGTCTTGTCGTCGACCGCGGTCATGTCCTTGATGACCTTCATCATCAGCTGACCCAGCGGGTCGCGCGCCGCCCAGCGCTTGATCGAGGGGATGACGTCGGCCGACGTGACCGGCTGGCCGTCGTGCCACTCCAGCCCGTCGCGCAGCTTGAAGGTGTAGGCGAGCTTGTCGTCCGACACGGTCCAGGTGTCGACCATCTGCGGCTGGACCTGCAGCTTGCCGTCCAGCGCGAACAGCGTGTCGTAGATCATGTAGCCGTGGTTGCGCACGATATAGGCCGTCGTCCAGATCGGATCGATGACCTTGAGGTCCGAATGCTTGACCACGCGCAGCGTGGTTTGCGCGCCGGCGATACCGGCGGAGACGGTCAACGCGGAAGCGAACGCGAACGCCGATGCTAACAAGCGAATCGATCGCATGCCGAAGTCCTCCCTGATCGTTTTGTGGCACGGCTTGCCGCCGCTTTTCGTGGAGGGGGAGGTGCAGCGCGGATATCGTGAGCCCGCCGGGCACGGGTCGGCAAGGGCCGTTTGGGCGCCCCTCTCCCCGTCAACGAGCCGAGCCTAGGCGGCGCTGGCGGGCGTCTCGGCGCGGGCCGTCTCGCGACGCCGCAGCTCCTCGCGCAGGCGCCGATTGAGATAGAACTGCACGGCCTGGAAATCCTCGACGCGTACCCAGGGCTGTGCGAGGACGACGAAGCCGTTGTCGTTGAGCGCCTCGACTCCCACGACCGGATCGCCGCATACGCGCTTGTCGCTCTTGATCAGGTCGCGCACGAAGCCAAGCGCGCTGCCGATATCCTCGTCTCGCGGCATCTGCACGCGCAGGTCCAGCCGCCGAGTATTGTCGCGCGTATGCACGCGCACGATCTCGCCCCACAATTTGCCGTTGGGCAGCACCACGCGCGACCCGTCGATGGTCTCGACCTCGGCGTAGAACAGGTTGATCACCTCAATGGTGCCGAGCTGGCCACCGGTCTCGATCACGTCGCCGATGCGGAAGGGCCGGAACAGCACCAGCATGATGCCGGCGGCGAGTTGGCTCAACGTGCCCTGCAGCGCCAAGCCGATGGTCAGGCCGAGCGCGCCCAGCACTGCCACGAAGCTCGCGGTCGCGACGCCGAACGTCGTCAGCACGCCGACCACGGTGAGCACGATCACGGCGTAACGCGCGCCATTGGCGACGAACAGCGCCACGGTCGGATCGACCCGGCGCGTGCGGCTGAACAGGCGCGACACCGCGGTGAAGACGACGCGCGCGGCCCACCAGCCCAGCAGCAGGATGACGATGGCGCCGATGACGCGCATGCCATAGGTGGTGGCCAGGCCGATCACCACGCCCCCGGTGTTGCCCCATTGGAAGTCGAGATCCATGAGCTTTCAAACGGGATTTCGGGGACTGCGTTCCCTGCTAGACTCAGGGTCGAGAACCGTTCGAGGAGCCGCCCGCATGTCGATCGCAACCATCCTGACGCCGCGCGTCATCGTCATTGGCGGCGGCGCCGTGGCGCAGGTCGCGGACACGCTCACGCAGGTCGGCGGCACGCGGCCGCTGGTGGTCACCGACAAGTTCATGGTCAAGAGCGGCAAGCTCTCGGCCTGCACCGATGCGCTCGCCAAGGCTGGCATCCAGTTCGACGTCTTCTCCGACACCATCGAGGATCCGACCACCGACGTGATCGAGGCGGGCGTCGCGGCGCTGAAGGCCGGCAACTACGACAGCCTGGTGGCCTTTGGCGGTGGGTCGCCCATCGATACGGCGAAGGCGATGAGCGTGCTGGCGGCCAATGGCGGCAAGATGCGTCAGTACAAGGTGCCCAACCCGATTCCGAAGCAGGGCCTGCCGCTGGTGGCGATCCCGACCACCGCTGGCACCGGCTCGGAGGTGACGCGCTTCACCGTGATCACCGACACCGAGACCGACGAGAAGATGCTGATCGCCGGCGTGCCCTGCATGGCCGCCGCCGCCATCATCGACTACGAGCTGACTCTGACCAAGCCGTATCGCCTGACCGCCGACACCGGCATCGATTCGCTGACGCACGCCATCGAAGCCTATGTCAGCAAGCGCGCCAGCCCGCATGCCGACAGCCTGGCGAAATCGGCGATGCGGCTGATCCACGACAACATCCGCATCGTCTGCGACCAGCCCGACAACCGCGCCGCGCGCGAGAAGATGATGCTGGCCGCGACCCAGGCCGGCATGGCGTTCTCCAATTCCTCGGTGGCGCTGGTGCACGGCATGAGCCGGCCGATCGGCGCCTTCTTCCACGTGCCGCATGGGCTGAGCAACGCCATGCTGCTGCCGGCGGTCACCGCCTTCTCGGCCAACGCCGCGCTCGACCGCTACGCCGACTGCGCGCGCGCCATGGGCGTGGCCGGCGACGAGGTCTCCGACCAGACCGCCGTGGCGCTGCTGCTGGATTCGCTCGCCAAGCTCAACACCGACCTCAAGGTGCCGACGCCCAAGGCCTATGGCATCGACGAGTCGAAATACGTCTCGCTGATGCCGACCATGGCCGAGCAGGCGCTGGCCTCCGGCTCGCCCAACAACAATCCACGCGTGCCGACCAAGGACGAGATCGTCGAGCTCTACAAGCGGGTGTGGGCGTAGGCGAGCGTGCGGCCGCTCGGCCTCTGGAACGATTCGCGCTGGAACTATGCTCTCGGTGCCTTTCCCGCCGCCCTCGTGGGCTGTGCGCTCAGCGTATGGCTGGCGTCGTCCGCCTCGGGTGGAGAGCTGATCGGGTGGGCCTTCGTGGCGGGCGTTCCGGCCGGACTGGTCCTCAGTCTGTGCAGCGTGTTCGGCTACCACATGGTCGCGGCCAATCCGCGCTTGCATGTCGTTGCGCGTTGGATCGGGCTCTGCATGCTGACTTGGCTGTTCCTGTCGATGCTCGGGTCCGTTCTTCTCCTCACGAACCTCGGCTCCGAATTGCGGGTTATCGCCCCGCTCGCCGCGGTCCACGCGGTCTGGACTGCGTTGTTCCTGATCGGACGCGGGGCGCCGGAAAGTTGACGATCGGATAGTGTGGCCTATCAGGCCGCCTGATTCTCTATCTCGATCAGGCAGTCCGCCGGAATGTTCCATTCCCGGCTGAGCTTGCGGATCATCGCCAGGGTCAGCGGGCGTTTGTGGCTCAGCACCTCCGACGCGCGCGAGCGCGAGCCCAGCAGGCGCGCAAGATCGCGCTGCGTATAGCCCGCCGTCTCCATGCGATAGAGGATGGCGTCGACCGGCGAGGGCGGGTCGATCGGCCAGCGCTTGCGTTCGTAGGCCTCGATCAGGGTCGCGAGCACGTCGAAGTGGTCGGCGTCCGGCGTCCCTTTCCGCGGCGGGAGATCGAAGTATTTCTCGATCGCGCGCAGCGCCGCGTCATAGTCGGCCTCGGTCCGGATCGGCTTGATCTTCATCGTACGGTCTCCGCGTCGATCCTGTCGTACTCGGCATGGATGACGACGAACTTCACCAGCACGCGCCGAAACGAATATGCCCGTGAACGATCAGGCGGTACTTGTTGCCGCCGATGTCGAACACGATGCGATTGTCTCCAACAAAGTCGACAGTCGTGCCGCACCGTCGCTTCACGTCGGCTGGTCCAGACTATTCCGCCCGCTTCTGCGCCTATGGTGGTCGAGATAGGCGCACTCGGGCTGCGGCTCGTCGTGGCAGAGGCCATCGCGGCACGCGCAATGCCGCAGCTTCAGGATGAACGTCTTGCACATGGCGGAGCCACCCCCCATGTCGGCTTGCCGGTGTGAGCATTGGGTTGTTCGCGCAGCCACACTGAAGCTGCGTGAACTTCCAGGACAGGCCCGCGTGATTGTCGCCCGGGCCATGAACCAAATTGATGAACCGCTGATGGACGGCGATCTCCGCCCCTAGGGTTGTCGTGTCGTTCCGCGGCGCATCGTCGGCGCGATCAACCAGCGTGCCTCGCCGCACGCGTTGGCGCCGGCGTCGATTAGCAGGGTGGTTCTTTCGGGATCCCGATTGAAGGCCCTTCGTCGCGGGAACCCGGCCTTGTTGCCAAGAGTCGACGGAGGCGCGGACATGGCAGCGTTCTTCGGCCGCATGGCCGAGTCCTCGCGTGCGTGGCATCTGCCCGCCTTGCTCGTTGTCTTCGTCGCCGCGCGCCTGTTCGCGATGGCCGCCGGCATCGCGCCGATCGCGCGGCTACCCGATCATTGGCAGTTCCAGAACCCGCAGATCCTGCGCGACGATCTCGTCGCCGGCCTATGGTACCTGCACAGCCAGCCGCCGCTCTGGAACCTGCTCTACGGCCTGTCGCTGAAGCTCTTCGGCGACGGCACCCTGCTCTATGCGACCTCCATCGGATCGAACCTGCTGTCGACGGTGCTGATCTACCGCGTGATCACGACGCTGAGCGGCGCGAGCGGCGTGGCCTTCGTCTCGGCGGCGATCTTCGCGGTAATGCCGGCGGCGCTGCTCTACGAGAACTTCCCGCTGTCGACCAGCTTCGTCGCAGCCATGGTGCTGCTGGCGATATGGAGCGCCACCGAGCTCGATGGACCACAGCGTCGCGCCGCCTTCCTGGGCTTCGTGCTGGCGATGTGGACCTTGACCTTGAGTCGCGCGACGTTCCACATCGCCATGGTGCCGCTTGCCTGCGCGTTGGCTTGCCTGCCGTGGCGCGATGCGTGGTTGCGCCGCTTTCTGCCGTTGCTGGCGGCGTCGATCTCGCTGCCGCTGCTGGTCTACGCCAAGAACCTGATGGTGTTCGACACGTTCGCCGCGAGCTCATGGGGACCGATGAACGCCGCGCGCATGGTGACCGTCGAGGTGCCGCGGCCGGCGTTGCGCGAGGCGATGCAGCGCGGCCGCTGCGATCCGATCGTCGAGCTTGGCGCCTTCGCCTGGACCGAGGTCTATCGACCCTACGTGCAGGACGACGCCAGGTTCGTCGCCGCGAGCCGCCGTCTGGAAGCGGCGCGGCCCTACCTGCGCGATTACAATTCGCTGGAGATCCTCGCCGCCGCCGGCCGCTTCTCCGAGGCCGTGCCGTGCATGATCGCGGCCGCGCCCGACATCTATCTTGAGAACGTGCGTCGGGCGGTGCGCATTTTCCTGAGCGCCAGCCATCACTACATCTATCTCGGCAGCGGCCACGAGGGGACGCCGAGGGGCGGCGACAACGTCGATCGCCTTGGGTCCTACATCAAGGTGTTCGACCGCGCGCTATGGCTGCCGATCGGCGACGGGCCGGCGACATCGAACGCGCCATCGCTGCTGGTGGTGGTAGTGATCGCGGCGTGGCTCACCGCCTGGCTGTTCGCGCGCGGCTGGATGTCATGGCGTGGCGGAGGTGACGCTGTACGCTCACGCGCCTTCGCCCTTGGATCGCTGTTCTTCGGCATCCAGCTGGCGACCTGCTTGGTCGAGGTCCTGGAAAACAACCGTTTCCGCCACGAGGTCGAGCCGCTGATGTTCGTCTTCGCCGCTGTCGCGGCGGTCATGGCGGCGCGCGGTCTCGCGCCACTCAGCCGAAGGCCTTGAAGGTGATGTACGTGTAGGTGTCCTTGATGCCGGGCAGGGTCTGCACGCGGCTGGTGACGAAGTGGCCGATATCGGTGGCGTCGTCGAGATAGCACTTCATCAGCAGATCGTAGGAGCCGGAGATCGAGTGGACCTCCGACACCTGCTCGACGTTCTGCACGGCGTTGTCGGCGACGGCGTAGGCCTTGCCGAGCTCGCATTTCACCAGGATGAAGATCGTCTGCATCAGCTCTCGCCGTCGGCGTCGCCCACGCTGGCGGTTGGCCGCGGCGGCGGCCGGCGGCGCGGCGTCACCGGACGTGCCAGGAAGGTGGGGACCGCGTCGCCAAAGCCGACCACCGAGGGGCCGTCGTCGCGATCGCGGCCACGGCCACGACGGCGGTCGCGACGATCATCGTCAGAACGCATCGCCTCCTGTCGCGGTTCATCGCGGCGCGGCTCATTGTGGCGCGGTTCGCGCTCGCGGCGGCGCTCGCGTGGCGCCTCGTCGCGCGGCGGCCGCTCCTCGCGCTCCGCGCGGGCGCGGGTGGGGCCATCGTAGCCGCCGGTCTCGATCACGCCACCGTCGCGCGGACGGTCGCGCTCGCGCTCCCGATCGCGGCCACGCCGGCGCTCACGCCGTTCCGGACGGTCACGCTCGGGGCGATCACTTTGCGGCCGATCACTTTGCGGACGATCACCATGGGGGCGGGCCTCGGCCTCGGCGGCGACCGGCGCGGGCACGACCTCGGGCGGTGGCTGCAGGTCGTCGACGCCATCACGATCCTGGTCGCGGCGCGGGCGGCGCTCGTCGCGGCCTTTTCCTTCACCACCACGACCGCGGCCGCGCTGCTCGGGCCGGCCGCGTCCGCGGCCCCGGCCACGTCGGCGGCTATCGCCGCCTTCGGGATCGAACTCGACCGCGTCGAAGCCGGGTACCGCGACGCGCGGGATCGGCTTGCCGATCAGCTTCTCGATCGCCTCGACGAGGCCGCCGTCGTCCGGGCTGGCCAGCGTATAGGCGACGCCGGTCTTGCCGGCGCGGCCGGTGCGGCCGATGCGATGGACGTAGTCGTCGGCGTGGTACGGCGCGTCGAAATTGAAGACGTGGCTGAGGTCGTCGATGTCGAGGCCGCGGGCGGCGACGTCGGAGGCGACCAGCAGGCGGATCTCGCCCAGCTTGAAGCGCTCCAGGGTCTCCATGCGCACCGCCTGGGTCATGTCGCCGTGCAGCGCGCCGACGCTGAAGCCGTGCTTGCGCAGCGACTGGAACAGGATGTCGACGTCCTTCTTGCGGTTGCAGAAGATCAGTGCGTTCTTGACGTCCTCTTCGCGGATCAGCCGGCGCAGCGCCTCGCGCTTGTCGTCGGCCTGCACGATCGCCACGCCCTGCTTCACGGTGATCGCCGTCGTCGCCGGGCGCGACACGGTGATCTCCTTGGGGTTCATCAGGAAGGCGTCGGCCAGCTTGCGGATCTCCGGCGGCATGGTGGCCGAGAAGAACAGCGTCTGGCGGATCGACGGCATCAGCGAGACGATACGCTCGACATCGGGGATGAAGCCCATGTCGAGCATGCGGTCGGCCTCGTCGATAACGAGGATGCGCACGTCGTTGAGCAGCACCTTGCCGCGCTCGAAATGGTCGAGCAGGCGGCCCGGCGTGGCGATCAGCACGTCGACGCCGCGGTCGAGGATCTTCTCCTGGTCGTCGAACGACATGCCGCCGATGAGCAGGGCCATCGAGAGCTTGTTGTACTTGCCGTAGATCTCGAAGGCCTCGGCGACCTGGGCCGCGAGCTCACGCGTCGGCTCGAGAATCAGCGAGCGTGGCATGCGCGATCGGGCGCGGCCGGAGGCCAGGATGTCGATCATCGGCAGCGTGAAACCGGCCGTCTTGCCGGTACCGGTCTGGGCGCAGCCCAGCACGTCGCGTCCCATCAGGACATAGGGGATCGCCTGTTCCTGGATCGGCGTGGGCGTGGTGTAGCCCGTCTCGGCAACCGCCTTGAGAACCTCGGGGCTCAGCCCCAACTCATCGAAAGTCATTGATAATCCGGAATAATCCGCCGTCTGCGGGCGGCTTGCCCGGGCTCGGCGGCAGGGGCGGGACCGTCTCTTTCGGACGCGTCGAGCCCATGGTTCTGAACCATTTGAATATCGGGGTTCGCGTTTCGCCTGTCAACGCGCATGCTGCGTCGCAAAACGGTCATGCGGCCATTGCGCCTCAAGGGCTTGGCCAGCCAAGGTGAGGGCGCCATGAGCCCGATCCGGCCCCAGTTCATCACCTTCGACTGCTATGGCACGTTGATCGACTTCCGCATGGCCGAAGCGGCGCGCGATCTGCTCGGCCATCGGCTCGACGGATCCGCCATGGCGCGCTTCATCCAGCATTTCGCGGCCTACCGGCTCGACGAGATCCTCGGCGACTGGAAACCCTACGACCAGGTCATCCGTAACGCGCTGGACCGTGCCTGCCACCGCAACGGACTCGCCTTCCGGCCCGACGATGCGCGGTCGATCTATGAGCGGATCCCGACCTGGGGCCCGCATCCCGATGTGCCGGCGGCGCTGGCGCGAGTGGCGAAGGAATTTCCCCTGGTGATCCTGTCGAACGCGGCGGACGCGCAGATCATGGCCAACGTCGCGAAACTGGGCGCGCCGTTTCACGCCGTCTTCACCGCCGAGCAGGCGAACGCCTACAAGCCCCGCCTGCGCGCCTTTGAGTACATGCTAGACCGGCTCGGCTGTGGGCCGCAGGACGTGATGCACTGCTCGTCCTCGTTCCGCTACGACCTGATGCCCGCCCACGATCTCGGTATCCGCCACAAGGTCTGGGTCAATCGCGGTCACGAGCCGGCCAACCCGTACTACGGCTACGTCGAGATCAAGGACCTCTCCGGCCTGCCCGCCGTGCTGGGGCTTTGATGTACCCCGACCTCATGCTGAGGAGGCCGCGCTTGCGGCCGTCTCGAAGCATGGGGCACGGGCACCGCGCGTGTTGCCCACCCTTCGAGACGCGCCGCGTTGCGGCGCTCCTCAGGGTGAGGTCGAGTCCATCGGCGACGACTCTGGATCGTGTTGGGGAGAGGGCATTGCGATTGGCCGGCGGCTCGACAATGATCGGCTGGTGGTGAGGCATTCGGTGAGCGACCAGGCGCGGCCCTACAACTCCTTCGCAAGCGACGAGCGTCTTGGCCGGCCGCGCGTCGGCCGATCGCTTGCCGCGAGCATGGCCGGACTGGCCGTTGTCCTGGGTATGATCGCGTCGGTCGACGTTGCGCCCGACGAGCAGGCGTTTCAGGACCTCGTGTTCGGCGCGGTGCTGGGCGCGACCTACGGCGTGACGGCACTCAGCGTGCGGGCGTTCGATTTCGGCGCCGTCCGCCCGGGCTTCTGCCTTCTCCTCGCCGTGACCACCGTTCTGTGGTTCGTGGGCCTCAAGCACCAGTTCGCCTTCGCGTCCGCGACGGTGTTCGTGGTCGGCCAGCTCGTCTGCGTCGGCCTCGCCGTCGCGTTGCGCGGCGTCGTGCTGTCGTCGTTAGCGGGTATCGTCGTCGGGTGGCTGTTGTTTACCTATCTCGATCCTCGCATCGTGCTGCTCACCGGACTCAAGGGCTGGGGCAACGACAGGCTACTGGGCAGCTCGATCGCGGTTCAGGCCGCCATGCTGGTGGCGGCGCTCACCATCTGGTGGCTGACGCGACGGGCGAAGCCATGATGGAGATGTGATGCCGCCGCTGCGCTACTGGGAAGACATCGAGGTCGGGCACACCTACGCGCTGGGCAGCGTGACCTTGCACGAGGCGGAGATCGTCGCCTTCGCGCGCGAGTTCGATCCACAGCCTTTCCACATCGATCGCGCGGCGGCCGAGGCCTCGATGTTCGGCGGCATCATCGCCAGCGGCTGGCACACCTGCTCGGCGATGATGCGCCTGCTGGCCGACAATTTCCTGCACCCCGAGACCAGCCTCGGCTCGCCCGGCATCGACGAGGTGCGCTGGCCCAAGCCGGTTCGTGCCGGCGACACGATCACCGCGTCGCTCACCGCGAACGGCAAGCGCGCGTCGGCGAGCAAGCCCTTCATGGGCCTGGTGTTCTACGATTGGACCGGCATCAACCAGCGCGGCGAGACGGTGGCGACGATGAAGGGCACCAATCTCATCCGTCGCCGACCGGCCGGCTGATCACCATCGGCTGGCATCACATCAACGCGAGTGCACCGTCCATCACGCGCTCGTTCCGCGTATCTCCGCTGCCGACGCTGGATCGCTGTGCTCGATAGCCCTTCGCTATGGCGCGCCATGATAACTCGACGCTACGGGCGCGATGACGCGCTGAACGATGGAGACGATCATGAGCGATGGACGGTGGATGATCATGGTTCGCGCGCTCTTGTGTGCGGGCGCGATGCTGGCGATGGCGGTCCCGGCGACGCGCGCCGACGACGGAATGGTCGAGGACGCGCGGATCGAGCGGCCGGCGCCGATCCTCGAGCAGTGCCCCTGCCCACCGCCACCGCCCTGATCAGCTCGCCAGCGTTTCGCATCGCGCGATCCCCGGGTTGCGCCGGGGCGCGCGTCGCGCATGATGGCGCGATGTCGTCGCCCTTTCATCTCGCGCGTATCGACGTCGCCCTCGGCCGCGCCACCCAGCGATCGGCGGGTGATTCGCTTATGACCTTGGTACGCCCCGACCTCATGCTGAGGAGGCCGCGTAGCGGCCGTCTCGAAGCATGGGCCACAGGCACCGAGCGCGTTGCCCACCCTTCGAGACGGCCGCTACGCGGCCTCCTCAGGGTGAGGTCAAGGTCATATACGAATGCCCTGAGGCGAGTGGCGGGCTGACCGCATGCCCGGTCCTGTGCGCTATTGGGAAGACCTCGAGCTCGGCCGGGTCTATCCGATCGGCGTCCACGACTTTTCCGAGGAGGCGATCGTCGCCTTCGCCCGGCGCTTCGATCCGCAGGCCTTCCACATCGATCGCGCGGCGGCCGAGGCCTCGATGTTCGGCGGCATCATCGCCAGCGGCTGGCACATCTGCTCGGCGATGATGCGCCTGCTGGTCGACAATTTCGGCAATCCCGAGACCAGCATGGGCGGCGCCGGCCTGCACGACATACGCTGGCATCTGCCAGTGCGGCCCGGCGACCGGTTGACCGCCAGCGTCAAGATCGTCGAGAAGAAGCCCCTGTCGAGCCGCGCCGATGTCGGCCTCGTGTTCAAGAACTACGAGGCCTTCAACCAGCGCGGCGAGCTGGCGATGACCATGCAGGGTCGGGAGTTCATCCGCCGCAAGCCGGCGGGCGCGGGGGAGAGCGAGATGGCTGAGGCGGTGAAGGGCATCGACCACGCGGTCGTCGTGGTCAACGACATCGACCAGGCCGAGCGCGCGTGGACGCGCCTGGGCTTCGCCTTGCAGCCGCGCGGCTTCCACACGCGTCTGGGCACCGCCAACCACCTGATGATCTTCGGCGACAACTATTTCGAGCTGCTCGGCGTCGTCGAGCCCAACGAGTTCAACGCCGAACGCCGCTCGATGCTGAAGAACAAAGGCGAGGGGCTGGCCAACGCCGCGTTGCGCAGCGACGGCGCCGACATCGCGCACAGAGCGTGGACTGAAGCCGGGCTACAGCCCGACGCGGTGCTCGATTTCGATCGCGAGGTCGAGATCTCCGGCCGCAAGGAGCGCGCCGCCTTCCGCACCGTGCGGCTGGGCACCCAGCGCGCCAAGTTGCTGGGCTACTTCGTCTGCGAGCACCGCACGCCGCAATTCGTCTACCGCCCCGAATGGGCCAAGCACCCCAACGGCGTGACGGCGCTGGCCGGCGCCGTGGTGATCGCCGAGGACCCGTTCCTCGACGAGGACTATGTCACGCGCGTCTTCGGCGCGGCGTCGGTCAAGCGCGCGGATGGCGACCTGCTGGTCGAGAGCGGCGGCACGCCGATCCGGTTCATGACCCGCGCGCGTTTCGAGGCGCGCCATCCCGGCGTGACGCCGGGCCGTGTCGGCGATCACCCAGCGCTGCTGCGCTTCGCGGTGGCCGATCCGATGGCGACGGCGGCGCTGCTGTCGGCCAACGGGCTGGGCTACGCGCGTCCGGCCGACGGGCGGATCATCGTGTCGGCCAAGGACGCGACCGGCGTCTGCGTCGAGTTCGTGAAAGGCTGATCTCTGATGAACGTGGCTGTCCCGCCGGCGATCGACCTCGCCGACATCGCGTCGTTCGGCTTTCTCACGACAGAACATTTGCGTTTCGCCGATGTCGACGCGAACGGGCACATCAACAACGTGGCCTTCGTGACGTTCTTCGAGAACGCGCGCATTCGCTATCTGCAGGAGCAGCTCAAGGGGCTGCGCGTGCTGACCGGCGCCGAGGTCGTCGTGGCGCATATCGAGCTCGATCTGAAGCGGCAGATGTTCTATCCCGGCACGATCCGCGCCGGCGCACGGCTGATCGAGCTGCGGCGCTCCTCGCTGGTGATCGGCCAGGCGATCTTCGATCAAGAGGGACGTTGCGCCGCCACGGGCCATGTCGTGCTGGTGTCGATCGACAAGGCGAGCGGACGCGGCCGGCCGATCGTGGACGAGGCGCGCGCGGTGATGACGCGCCTGATGGAAGCCCCGGGAGGCGCGCTGTGAAGAGCATCCCCGCGGGTTTCGTCGAGTTTCCGATACCCGATCGCTTCGTGCAGCTCTCCGGCCCGCTGATGATGAAGCCGGAGCCCGACGGCCTGCGCGCCGGGCTGCTGCTCGACGAGCGCCACGGCAATCCGATGGGCGTGGCGCATGGCGGGCTGCTGGTCACCGTCGCCGACATGGTGATGGGCGTCGGCAGCGGCTTCGTCACCGGCATCCGTTGGCCGCATCCGACGATCACCTTGAACTGCGACTTCGTGCGCGGCGCCAAGCTCGGCCACTGGCTCGAGGGCAAGGCCATCGTCTCGCGGCGTACGATCAATTTCTGCTTCTGCCGCACCGAGCTGGTCTGCGACGGCGAGGTCGTGCTCAACGCCTCCGGCGTGTTCCGCGTGCCCGATCTCGATCGCGTGCCCGAACAGTTCCGGCCGGCGAGATCGACATGAGCCTCTCGCGCGCCACCCTGCTGCGAACGGCGGCCGGCGGCGCGCTGTCGCTGGCGCTGGGCGGGCGCGCGTCGGCGCAGGCGACGATGGCGCGCCGCCGCATCCCCTCGAGCGGCGAGATGCTGCCGGTGATCGGCCTTGGCACCTGGCTGACCTTCGATCATCCGCCCGAACGGCGCGGGCCGCTCGGCGAGGTGCTGCGCGTGTTGTTCGAGAATGGCGGCTCGGTGATCGACAGCTCGCCGATGTATGGCGCGTCCGAGGCGGCGGTCGGCGAGCTTCTGGCCGCCGCGAACGCGCGCGACAGAGCCTTCGTCGCCACCAAGGTGTGGACCCAGGGCCAGCAGGCCGGCATCGACCAGATGCGCCGTTCGATGGAATTGCTGCGCACGGGTCCGCGCATCGAGCTGATGCAGGTGCACAATCTCGTCGACTGGCGCGCGCATCTGCAGACCTTGCGCGCCTGGAAGGCCGAGGGCCGTGTGCGCTATCTCGGCGTCACGCACTACCAGGTCTCGGCGCATGACGAACTCGAGGCGGTGATGCGCGCCGAGGCGCTCGACTTCGTGCAGCTCAACTACGCGCTCAACGACCGCGCCGCCGAGCGCCGCCTTCTGCCGCTGGCCGCCGAGCGCGGCATCGCCATCATCGTCAACCAGCCCTTCGGCGGCGGCGGGCTGATCCGCCAGATGATGCAGAAGCCGTTGCCCGCCTGGGCGGCGGAGATCGAGTGTGCGAGCTGGGCGCAGATCCTGCTGAAGTTCGTGCTCAGCCATCCGGCCGTGACCTGCGCCATTCCCGGCACCGGTCGGCCCGACCACATGCGCGACAACGTGCGCGCCGGCTTCGGCGCGCTGCCCGATGCCGCGATGCGAACCCGCATGATCGCCGCGCTGGACGGCTGAACCCCGGGCAGGGCGGCCTTGCGCCGCCGTCGCTTGCGCGCGTCGCGCCAGTGTTCGTACATGACGTTCCTTCCCCCGGAGGGGGAAGGTGCCCGAAGGGCGGAAGGGGGATGTTGAAGACGAACGCATGAGTCCGTCTTCGACATCCCCCATCCGTCGCTCCGCGCCACCTTCCCCCTCCGGGGGAAGGTAAAAACCATATGGAGGAAACATGCCGGGGCCGCTGCACGGGGTGAGGATCGTCGACATGACGGCCGTTCTGCTCGGGCCGTTCGCGACGCAGCATCTCGCCGACATGGGCGCCGACGTGATCAAGATCGAGCCGCCGGAGGGCGATCTGCTGCGCGTCTCCGGCAAGGGCCGTTCACCCGACATGGGGCCGATCTACATGGCCGCCGGACGCAACAAGCGCTCGATCTGCCTCGACCTGAAGAAGCCGGCCGCGCTCACGGTCGTGAAGAAGATGATCGAAACCGCCGACATCTTCATCCACAACAGCCGGCCGCAGGCGATCGAACGGCTCGGCCTGGGCTACGAGGACCTCAAGAAGATCAACAGCAGGATCATCTACGCCTACTCGCTGGGCTACAAACGCAAGGGCCCTTACGGCCACAAGCCCGCCTTCGACGATCTGGTGCAGGGCGCCAGCGGCGCCGCCTCGCTGCAGGCGCGCATCGACGGGCTCAGGCCAAAGTTCATGCCCAGCCTGATCGCCGACAAGACCACCGGCCTGCATCTCGCCGTCGCCGTGCTCGGCGCGCTCTATCACCGCACGCAAAGCGGCGAGGGGCAGATGATCGAGGTGCCGATGCTGGAGACCCTGGCCTCGTTCTTCCTCACCGACCATCTGTTCGGCCGCACCTTCGATCCGCCGACCGGGACGATGGGCTATGACCGCATCATCAACAAGTACCGCCACCCGTTCCCGACCAAGGACGGCTACATCTGCGCGCTGCCCTACACCGACAAGCATTGGGAGCGCTTCTTCGAGATGGCCAATCGGCCCGATCTCGCCAAGGAACCGAAGTTCGTCGACAAGCGCCAGCGCGCGGCGCATTTCGACGAGCTCTATCAGGTGCTCGATTCGATCCTGAAGATCCGCACGACCAAGGAATGGCTCGCGCTGTTCGACGAGGCCGACATCCCGGCCATGCCGGTCAACACGCTGGAGGGGCTGCTCGAGGACGAGCATCTCACAGCCACCGGCTTCTTCACCCAGCGCGATCATCCCACCGAGGGCAAGATCACCACCTTCGCCTCGCCGCTCGATTTCGAGAAGACCAAGACCGAGTACCGCCGCCACGCCCCGCGCGTCGGCGCCGACGGTCTTGAGGTGATGAAGGAGTATGGCTTCAGCGACGCGGACATCGCGAAGCTGCAGGACGAAAAGGCGCTGCTGTTTCCGGCCTCAGCCGCGTAGTTTTTCATTCTCCCCGCCTTCGCGGGGAGAAGGGAAGAACGCTGTGCGCGTCAGATCAGGGCTAGTCCCGGTAATCCGTCCTCGCCGATCGGGAATGTCGCGAACCAGAAGCGCCGCGTACCCGAGAGCATGGTGAGCATCGCGCGCCGCATCGCGACGTGTTGTCGGGCTGCTCGCCTGACCGCACGCGCCCGCTCAGTCGAGGAAGTCGGTCCCTTGGGCCAGCAGATCGTCCCACAGCGTCTGGAATGACGACCACGAGAACTCCGGGCTGCCCAGGGCGCGCTTGAGGCCGCGAGCCATGTCATCGGGCCAGCGTCGGGGCTCACCCGCTGCGGCAGCCAGCAGCTGCACGTGGCAAGCCTTGTCCAGACTGATGAAGCGCCAGGCCGCTTCGTCGACGCTGAGTCCCGTCGTGAACAGCCCGTGACCGGACTGGATGGCGGTTCGCTTGTCTTCAAACCCGGCGGCGAATTGCGCGGCGGTTTCGGCGTCGAAGGAAAGGCGCGGTTCCGTGATGATGGCCTGATCCTCGAAGAACACAGCCGTGTCCTGCGTGATGGGATCCACCGGGCGGGCAAACGTCGACCACGCGGAGCCATAGACCGAGTGCGCGTGACAGACCGCCACTACCTCGGGTCTGGCCTGATGCACGGCGGCGTGCAGCGTCACGCCGACGGGATTCACCGGGATATCGCCGTACGTCAGCTTGCCCGTGTGGTCCACCTGCACGATATCGGACACGCGTATGCGCTTGAACGACACCCCCAGCGGATTGGCCCAGAAGCGATGCGGATCCTCCGGGTCCCTTACCGTCAGGTGTCCCAGCAGTCCTTCCGAGAAACCGAGTTGGCCGAAGATGCGGCAGGTGCCCGCGAGGCGCTCGATGCGGTGGCGGCGCTCGTCTCGCGGGGACTCGAATACAGGCGGCGTGCGTGTCCGGAAACCGGCTGGTTCCCTCGGCATGTTCGCCATGGTTACGGATCCTTCGGTTGGTCATCGGCCACGAATTGCCCTGGAGCTTGCCACAGTACCAGATGACTTCCGATGCCGGTTAAATCGGCGCTGCGCGATCGCTTTGTCCACCGGAGGAAGGGACGATATCGCGCGTCAGATCAAGGGAAGTTCCGGCAATCCGTCGTCGCCGATCGGGAAGGTCGCGAACCAGTCGCGCCGCGTGCCCGACAGCATGGTGAGCATCGCGCGCCGCGTCGGCGGAAAGGCGCAGGCCGGGCCGAAGGTCAGGTCGCGCAGCCAGCCGACCGGCCGCGCGTCGCCCTGGTAGAACGGCGTCAGCCAGCGGCTGACGAAGCTGTAGACCAAGAGCGTGCGCCGGCGCGTCGTCTCGAACAACTGGAGCGCGGCGTCGAGCGAGGAGGCCCGCGCCAGCGCGCCGGCCAGGGTCGCGGCGTCGGCCAGCGCGAGGTTGGCGCCCATGCCGAGCTGCGGCGACATGCCGTGCGCGCAATCACCGAGGAACAGCACGCGATCGCGGCGGAAGCCCGACATCGCCACGTCGCGATAGGTCGCCTCGCTGAATTGGTCGAACGATGTCAGCGAGGCCAGCAGCGGCTCGAGGTCGGGCCAGATGTCGAGCAGCTCGGCCTTAAGCGAGTCCAGGCCGCGCATGCGTGCGGCCTTCATCTCGGCAACCCGCAGGCTCCAGAACAGGGTGACGTCGTCGTTATTGTCACCGCCCGGCGCCACGCCGACGGGCAGCACGCCGGCCATGTGGCGATTGCCGCGAAAGCGCTGGTGCAGCAGGGCGGCGAAGCGCCGTTCGGGATCGGGCAGCGTCGCCCAGAAGCAGCCCCAGGCGTAGACAGGCGCGCGGTGCGCCGGCGCCAGACCTCCGCGCAGCCTCGAATGCGCACCGTCGCAGATCAGCACCAGGTCGAACGGGCCGGCCTTGCGGTTGTCGGCGGTGGAGATGTTGGTCCCGCGGATCGAAGCGACGTCGAAGCCAGTGACTAGCGTCGCCGGCGCGCGCTTCAGCCGCTCGAACAGCAGGGTGAACAGCGCGCCGCGATGCAGGCCCAGCCCATGCAGGCGCCGATCGAGATCGCCATAGCGCAGATCGAGCACGCTATGGCCGAGATCGGAGCGGCCGTCGATGCCCTCGACCCGGGCGCCTGCCTTCAGGGCGTCGTCGTAGAGACCCAGCCGCTGCAGCACGCGCAGGCCGGTGGGCTGGATCAGTAGCCCCGCGCCCAGCGGTTGCGGCCGCTCGAAGCGTTCCAGCAGGGTGACGGTGTGGCCGGCTTCCGACAGCAGAATCGCCGCCGTCATGCCCGCGACGCCGCATCCGACTATTCCGATCTGCAAGGTTTCATTCCGTATGGCGAACTAGCGTTCCGCGTCCGGCTTGCCCGTCGCGACTTGCCGGATAGTATGCCCGCGATCTACCTGAACAGGGCGTCATTTCACCGCCGGTGCGCGGTACGCGCCCGTATGCGGAGGACGACCGATGGATCTGGCGTTCACCCCTGATGATCTCGCGTTTCGCGACGAGGTCCGCGACTTTGTCGCCAAGAACCTGCCCCAGGACATCGCCGCGAAAGTCGCCGGCGGCAAGCATCTCGAGCGCGACGACTACATGCGCTGGCAGCAGGCGCTCGGGCGCAAGGGCTGGCTGGTCTACACCTGGCCGAAGAAGCATGGTGGGCCGGGCTGGACAGTCACGCAGCGCTATATCTTCGAGAACACCTGCGCCGAGATGAACGCGCCCAGCATCATCCCGTTCGGCAGTAAGATGGTCGGGCCGGTGATCTACACCTTCGGCAACGACGAGCAGAAGCAGCGCTTCCTGCCGGGCATTCGCGAGTCGCAGGTGTGGTGGTGCCAGGGCTATTCCGAGCCCGGCTCGGGCTCCGACCTGGCCTCGCTGCGCACCAAGGCGGTGCGCGAGGGCGATCACTACGTGGTCAACGGCTCGAAGACCTGGAACACCATGGGCCACTGGGCCGACTGGATCTTCTGTCTCGTGCGCACCAACGCCGAGGCCAAGCAGCAGGAGGGCATCTCCTTCCTGCTGATCGACATGAAGACGCCGGGCATCACGGTGAAGCCGATCATCATGGCCGATGGCGGTCATGAGGTGAACGAGGTGTTCTTCGACAACGTCAAGGTGCCGGTCGAGAACCTCGTCGGCAAGGAAGGCGAGGGCTGGACCTGCGCCAAGTTCCTGCTCGCCAACGAGCGCCTGGGTATCGCCGCGATCCCGCAGTCCAAGCGCGGCGTCGAAAGCCTGAAGAAGATGGCCGCGTCGGAGAACGACGGCGCCGGCAAGAAGCTGATCGACGACGCCTCGTTCCGCGAGAAGATCGCCGATCTGGAGATCCAGGTGACGGCGCTGGAGTACACCGAGCTGCGCGCGCTTTCGAGCATGGCCGCCGGCGGCGCGCCGGGACCGGAGGTCTCGTTCCTCAAGATCCGCGGCTCTGAGATCCAGCAGCGCATCACCGAGCTCGCGGTCGAGGCGGTGGGCTACTACGCCATGCCGTACCAGCCGGCGCTGCTGTGGCACGGCGCCAACGAGGAGCCGATCGGCCCCGACTACGCCCACCTCGCGGCGCCGCGCTATTTCAACGTGCGGAAGACCACCATTTACGGCGGCTCGAACGAGATCCAGAAGAACGTCATCTCCAAGATGGTGCTGGGGCTTTAGGACACTCTTACCTTCCCCCGGAGGGGGAAGGTGGCGCGAAGCGACGGAAGGGGGATGTCGAACATCCGCCCTGCGGGCACCTTCCCCCTCCGGGGGAAGGTAAAAAAGGACGACACGATGGATCTGGCTCTTTCCGCCGAGGATCGCGCTTTCGCCGACGAGGTGCGGGCCTTCACGCGCGCGAATCTGTCGCCAGCGACGATCGCCAAGACGCGCAGCGGCCGGCACTACGATCGCGACGATCACCTCGCCTGGCAGCGCGCGCTCGGCAAGCGTGGCTGGCACGTCTACACTTGGCCGAAGAAGTATGGCGGCCCGGGCTGGAGCGTGACGCAGCGCTTCCTGTTCGAGAACGTGCTGGCCGAGGAGGGCGCGCCGCGCATCCTGCCGTTCGGGCCGAAGATGGTCGGGCCGGTGATCTACACCTTCGGCAACGACGAGCAGAAGCAACGCTTCCTGCCGGATATCGTCCAGTCGAATCTCCTGTGGTGTCAGGGCTACTCCGAGCCGGGCTCGGGATCCGACCTCGCCAGCCTGCGCACCCGCGCGGTGCGCGACGGCGACCACTTCATCGTCAATGGCCAGAAGACCTGGACCTCGGTGGCGCATTGGGCCGACTGGATCTTCTGCCTCGTGCGCACGAACACGGACGCCAAGCCGCAGGAGGGCATCTCCTTCCTGCTGATCGACATGAAAACGCCCGGCATCACCGTGAAGCCGATCATCATGCTCGACGGCGCGCATCACGTGAACGACGTGTTCTTCGACAATGTGCGCGTGCCGGCCGCCAACCTGATCGGCAAGGAAGGCGAGGGCTGGACCTACGCCAAGTTCCTGCTCGCCAACGAGCGCCTGGGCATCGCCGAGGTCGCCGCCTCGAAGCGCGGCGTGCAGGGCCTGCGCGACATCGCGCGCGCCGAACTGGCCGATGATGGCGGCCGGCTAATCGACGACATGGGTTTCCGCGAGAAGATCGCCGATCTCGACCTGCAGCTCTCGGCGCTGGAGATGAGCGAGCTGCGCGCGCTGTCGACCATGCAGCTCGGTGGCGCGCCGGGGCCGGAGGTCTCGATCCTCAAGATCCGCGGTTCGGAAATCCAGCAGCGCATCGCCGAGCTGGCCTGCGAGGCGGTGGGCAACTACGCCATGCCGTACCAGCCCGAGCTGCTGTTCCGCGACAGCAACGAATCGCCGATCGGACCGGCCCATGCCGTGCCCGCCGCCGCGCGTTATCTCAACATGCGCAAGACCTCGATCTACGGCGGCACGAACGAGATCCAGAAGAACGTGATTTCCAAGATGGTGCTGGGGCTGTAAGCAGCAGACAACGTGCGACGCCTCAGGCGGAGGGAGCTGGAAAAATGGACCTGTCGTATTCCGACGAGCAGAAGCAGATCAAGGAAGGCGTCGAGCGCTTCGTGCGCGAGCAGTACGCGTTCGATACCCGCCGCAAGATCGCGGCGAGCGAGAAGGGCTGGCTGCCGGAGAACTGGGCGAAGTTCGCCGAGCTCGGCTGGCTGGGCATGAGCTTCTCCGAGGCCGATGGCGGCTTCGGCGGTGGCGCGATCGAGACCATGATCGCCATGGAGGCCTTCGGCTCCGGCCTGGTGCTCGAGCCCTACCTGCCGACCGTGGTGATGGGCGGTGGCTTGCTGGCCGCCGGCGGCAGCGCCGCGCAGAAGGAAGCGCTGCTGGCGCCGATGATCGCGGGCGAGAAGCAGTTCGCCGTCGCCTATGTCGAGAAGCAGGCGCGCTTCAACCTGGCCGACGTCGCCGTCACAGCGAAGAAGGACGGCGCCGGCTACGCCATCAGCGGCCACAAGGGCGTGGTCTACAACGCCGCCTCGGCCGACACGATCTTCGTCACCGCGCGCACATCGGGCGGCCAGCGCGACGAGAAGGGCATCACGGTCTTCGCCGTCGACGCCAAGGCCTCGGGCATCACGCGCCGCGACTACCCGACCCAGGACGCGCTGCGCGCCTCGGAGCTGACCTTCGACAACGTCAAGGTCGGCGCCGACGCGGTGGTCGGCAAGGTCGATGACGGCTACGCGCTGTTCGAGGGTGTGGTCGATCGCTCCATCGTCGCGCTGTGCGCCGAGGCGGTGGGCTGCATGGACGCCATCAACAAGGCGACCCTGGAGTACATCAAGACCCGCAAGCAGTTCGGCGTGCCGATCGGCAAGTTCCAGGTGCTGCAGCACCGCATGGTCGACTGCTTCACCAACGCCCAGGAAGCGCGCTCGATGACCCTCATGGCGGCGCTGAAGATCGACGACGCCGACGCGACCGTGCGCAAGAAGGCGGCCTCGGGCGCCAAGGTGCAGATCGGTAAGTCGGGCAGGTTCTGCGGCCAGAGCGCGGTGCAGATGCACGGCGGCATGGGCGTCACCGACGAGCTCTCGGTCAGCCACTACTTCAAGCGCCTGACCATGATCGAGACGCTGTTCGGCAACCAGCAGCACCATCTGACACGCTACGCCAACCTCTCGGTCGCGGCGTAACGCCGGGATCCGCTTGACGAAAGCCCCGGCCAAGTGCCGGGGCTTTCTCGTTGGCGGCTATTCGTCCGGCTTGGGGCCGATATTGAGGTCCTGGCCCTTGAGCTTCGGATAGCGTGCCTCGACCCACGGGCGGATCCACTTGTACTCGGCCTCGGGCTGCGCCTTGTACTCCGCGATAAAGGCCTTGTAGTCGGCGTCGAGCTTGGCGTTGCCGCCAGGCTGGAACGTCGGCCCGAAGCTCAGGCAGGCCAAGCCGTCGCCGAGCGCGTAGAGGTCGTGGCCTGCGTAGAGGTAGCCCGCGATCGGCCGCGCCACGACACCGAAGCTGCCGGCGAAGGACGCGCTGCGGCGCGAGCAGGCGAAGATCGCCGCGAGAATGCGTTTGGCGCGCATCATGCCGCCATAGTCGCCGGCGCCCAGGCCCGAGCGTCGGAAGCACTGCAGCAGGCTGGTCGTGGTCAGCCAGCCGCGCGCGACGCGGCGCATCTTGGCCGTCGGATTGCCGGCGGCGTCTCGCAAGCCGCCATAGTTGTGCAACAGCTGCTCGAGCGTGGCATCGGGTTTGTTTTTCCGCTGATGGATCAGCGCGTGCCAGACGAGATGGATGGCGCGGCGCGTATCGCCCAGGACCAAGTTGTCGACCTCTCTCCACCAGCCTGTCGGGAGCGAAGCGAGCGGCGTGTTCGCCAGCGGCGTGCCGTCGAAGAATCCCTTGAGCGCGCCGGTCGTCGACGCCTGGGTCTGCATCAGGATGATGGTCTCGCGCTCGACCTGGCCGAAGCCGACGGCGTGGTTGCCTTTGCCCTCCGTCTTGGTGCTGGGACCTTTCAGCCAGTCCTCGTGATTGAAGCCGTTCTGGCGGATGTTCGTGAACTGCGTTTCCTCCCAGCAAATAGCCGCCACCGTCTCCCACGGTACGAAGCTGGTGACGTCCGAATCGTAGCACTCCTCCTCGTAGTGTTTGCGGATCAGGCCGGCCATCGCGAAGTAGTCGAGTTGCTTGTTGTCCGGATCGCCGCGCCCCATCCCGTGCCCCCTTAGCAAAAAATGAGTGTGTGCTCCGGGTATGGTGGTGTCAAACCGTGCACCGCCGCTTTCGCCTTTCGGAAAGCATGGCTGCCACGCGGGGCTCAGGCTGAAGATCGCTGTCGCGCAGCGACTTGCGGGCGGGTAATCTGAACGGGTGTTCACGTAGTGCGGGCCGATAAGGCGCGCACCCGGCGCGTAGCGCCGACGCAAGACTCTAGGAGGGAAATCGCCAATGGTCGGCATCACCGGGTATGGCGCCTACGTTCCGCGGCTGCGGCTCAGCCGGCAGGCCGTGTACGACGCCAACAAGTGGTTCGCGCCGGGCTTGCGCGGTCAGGCCAAGGGCGAGCGCGCGATGGCCAACTGGGACGAGGACTCCATCACCATGGGCGTCGAGGCGGCGCGCGACTGCCTCAACGGGACCGACCCGAAGTCGTTGCGCAACCTGTTCTTCGCCTCGACGACGCTGCCCTTCAAGGACCGCCAGAACGCCGGCGTCATCGCCACCGCGCTGACGGTCGAGGAAGGCCTGATGGCCTCCGATGTCGCGGGCTCGCAGAAGGCCGGCACCTCGGCGCTGATCTCGGGCCTGACCGCCGCCAAGTCGGGCGCGCCGACCATGGTCGTGGCCGCCGAGAAGCGCATGACGCGCGTCGCCTCGGCCAACGAGCTGCAGTTCGGCGACGCCGCCGCGGCGATGCTGTGCGGCACCGAGAAGGTGATCGCCAAGCTGGTCGGCCATCACTCGGTGTCGATGGATTTCGTCGACCACTTCCGCGGCGAGGACTCCGACTTCGACTACACCTGGGAGGAGCGCTGGATCCGCGACGAGGGCTACGTGAAGATCGTGCCGCCGGCGGTCAAGGCGGCGCTGGCGGGATGCGGGCTCAAGGGCGCCGACATCAATCACTTCATCATGCCCGCGCTGATGGCGGCGATCCCCAAGCAGATGGCCAAGATGGCCGGCGTCGCCGAGGCGGCGGTGCGCGACAATCTCGGCGCCAATCTCGGCGACAGTGGTGCGGCCCATGCGCTGGTCGTGCTGGCGCATACCTTGGAGAGCGCCAAGCCGGGCGAGCGCATCATGATCCTGGCCTTCGGTCAGGGCCTCGATGTCGTGATCCTCGAAGTGACGGAGGAGATCGCCAAGCTCAGCAAGCGGCGCGGTGTGTCGGGCTGGCTGGCGCGCGGCAAGGTCGAGACGAACTACATGAAGTTCCTCGCCTTCAACGACATGCTGCCGATCGACAAGGGCATGCGCGCGGAGTTCGACAAGAAGACCGCGCAGTCGGTGCTGTGGCGCAAGCGCGACATGATCTACGGCCTGGTCGGCGGCAAGTGCCGGGTCTGCGGCACGGCGCAATTCCCGCGCAGCCAGGTCTGCGTCAATCCCAACTGCCACGCGATCGACAGCCAGGATCCCTATCCGATGCAGGGCCTCGAGGCCGCGGTGATGTCGTTCACCGCCGACTCGCTGACCTACTCGCCGGATCCGCCGGCCTATTACGGCATGATCACCTTCCCCGAGGGCGGCCGCTTCATGGCCGACTTCACCGACTCGGACAAGGAACAGGTCAAGGTCGGCGCCAAGATGCGCATGACCTTCCGCATCCGCGACAACGATCAGATGCGCGGTGGCTTCAAGCGCTATTTCTGGAAGGCGGCGCCGGCCTGATCGGCGCGAGGTATCTAGGGTTACCGGGTAAAGCGCACGACAACAAACAGGAGACGTGCCATGGCCAAGGGTATCAAGGACAAGGTCGCCATTCTCGGCATGGGTTGCTCCAAGTTCGGCGAGCGCTGGGAAAGCGGCGCCGAGGAGCTCATGCTCGAGGCGTTCAAGGAGTGCATCTCTGACTCCGGCATCGACATGAAGCAGCTCCAGGCGGCGTGGTTCTCCACGGCGATCGACGAGGTGCATGTCGGCAAGTCGGGCATCCCGCTCAGCACCACGCTGCGCCTGCCCAACATCCCGGTGACGCATGTCGAGAACATGTGCGCGTCGGGCACCGAAGCCTTCCGCGGCGCCGTCTACGCCGTCGCCTCGGGCGCCGTCGACTTCGCGCTGGCGCTGGGCGTCGAGAAGCTCAAGGACACCGGCTACGGCGGTCTGCCGGGCGGACGCGGCGGCCCGCTGCAGGCGCTGTGGAGCGCCAACGGCACGGCGCCGGGCAACTTCGCGCAGCTCGCCACCGCCTACCAGGCGGCGCATGGCGTCAGCGGCGAGGACCTCAAGAAGGCGATCGGCCACGTGTCGTGGAAGAGCCATCAGAATGGCGCCAAGAACCCCAAGGCCCATCTCCAGAAGGCGGTGGACATGGACACCATCCTCAACGCGCCGATGATCGCCTCGCCGCTCGGCCTGTTCGACTGCTGCGGCGTGTCGGACGGCGCGGCGGCGGCGATCGTGACCACGCCGGAGATCGCCAAGTCGCTCGGCAAACACGACATCGTCAGCGTCAAGGCGCTGCAGCTCTCGGTGTCGAACGGCTCGGAGTCGGGCCACAACTCCTGGGACGGCAGCTACTTCCACACCTCGCGTATCGCCTCCAAGAAGGCCTACGAAGAGGCCGGCATCCGCAACCCGCGCAACGAAGTCTCGATGTTCGAGGTGCACGACTGCTTCTCGGTCACCGAGCTGGTGACCATGGAAGACCTGCACATCTCCGAGACCGGCAAGGGCTGGAAGGACGTGCTCGACGGCTTCTACGACGCCGACGGCAAGATCCCCTGCCAGATCGACGGCGGCCTGAAGTGCTTCGGCCACCCGATCGGCGCCTCGGGTCTGCGCATGCTCTACGAGATGTACCTGCAGCTGCAGGGCCGCGCCGGCGCCCGCCAGCTCAAGGATCCGAAGATCGGCATGACGCACAACCTCGGCGGCGCGCCGCGCGAGAACGTGTCGTCGATCTCGATCATCGGCCGTCTCGACGCGTAGTCAACGAGAAGGGAAGACGCGCACCGGAGCCTACCTTCCCCCGGAGGGGGAAGGTGGCAGCGCGAAGCGCTGACGGATGGGGGATGTTGAAGACGGACTCCTCCGTTCGTCTTCGACATCCCCCTTCCGCCCTTCGGGCACCTTTCCCCTCCGGGGGAAGGGTGGCGCCAAGATCAATTTCCTCAGGAGGGGACGCAAGGCATGCTCGACAAGAAACACATCGGCCACAAGTTCAACGCCTTCACCACCACGGTCGAGGCCGGCAAGATCCGCCTGTTCTGCAAGGCCATCGGCGAAGAGAATCCGATCTACAGCGACGAGAAGGCCGCCAAGGCGGCGGGCTACCGCGCCATTCCGGCGCCGCCAACCTTCCTGACCGCGCTGACCAACGACGATCCCGACAAGGGCGGCCTGTTGCGCCTGCTCAACGTCGATATCGGCCTGATCCTGCACGGCGAGCAGCATTACGAGTATCTCGCGCCGGTGCATGTCGGCGATCGCATCACCTGCCAGAGCCAGGTCATGGACATCTACGACAAGAAGGGCGGCGCCCTGTGGTTCGTGGTGTCGGAGGCCGAGCTCAAGGACGAGGCGACCGGCAAGCCGGTCGCCAAGGCGCGCGGCGTGACCGTCGTGCGCAATCCGAACGCCGGCAAGAGCTGAGGGAGAACGATCATGGCCAACCCGCCGAAATTCGCCGATGTGAAGGTGGGCGACGAGATTCCCAAGCTCGTTCTGCCGCCGATCAGCCGCCATCAGCTCGCGCTCTATTGCGGCGGCTCGGGTGACCACAACCCGATCCATGTCGACATCGACTTCGCCAAGAAGTTCGGCTTCAAGGACGTCTTCGCCCACGGCATGCTGTCGATGGCCTTCCTCGGCCGCGTCGTCACCGGCTGGGTGCCGCAGAAGCAGGTGCGCGGCCTCGGCACGCGCTTCACCTCGATCACCTGGGTCGGCGACGTCATCACGGTGAGCGGCAAGGTGACGGGCAAGCGCGAGGCCAACGGCGAGAAAGTCGTCGACCTCGAGGTCCGCTGCACCAACCAGAACGGCCAGGACACGCTGCAGGGCCACGCCACGGTCGCGTTGGCGTAACGACCATCCCTGTCATCCTGAGCGAAGCGAAGGATCTAGTCGCAAGCCTGGATCCCTCGCTGCGCTCGGGATGACAGACCATTCAGAAAGAGGATCGAACTATGGGTCAGGTTGACGGCCGCGTGGCCATCGTCACGGGTTCGGGCCGCGGTATCGGCCGCGAGATCGCGCTGCGCCTGGTGCGCGACGGCGCCAAGGTCGTGGTCAACGATCTCGACGAGGGTCCCGCCAAGGAGACGGTGGACCTGATCACCAAAATGGGCGGCAAGGCGGTGGCCTGCAACGGCGACGTCTCGGCCAAGGACTTCGGTGACCGCATCGTCAAGACGGCGGTCGACGCCTTCGGCGACTGCCACATCGTCGTGAACAACGCCGGCTACACCTGGGACAGCGTCATCCAGAAGATGACCGACGAGCAGTGGTACGCCATCCTCGATGTGCATCTGACGGCGCCGTTCCGCGTGCTGCGCGCCTTCCAGCAGCATTTCCGCGTCGCCGTCGACAAGGAGCGCGCCGAGGGCAAGCGCATCGTGCGCAAGGTCGTCAACATCTCCTCGACCTCCGGCGTCAACGGCAATGCCGGCCAGTCGAACTACTCGGCCGGCAAAGCGGGCATCGTCGGACTGACCAAGACGCTCGCCAAGGAGTTCGGCCGCTACGATGTGACGGTCAACGCCGTGGCCTTCGGCTACATCCAGACGCGCCTGACCAAGCCGCTGGCCGCCGGCGACGACGGCACCATCGAGGTGCAGGGCCGCCAGGTGAAGGTCGGCGTGCAGGGCGGCCGCATCGCCGCCATGAACCAGATGATCCCGCTGGGCCGTGGCGGCCTGCCCGAGGAAGCGGCCGGCTCGGTCTACCTCTTCTGCAGCCCCGACAGCGACTATGTCAGCGGCCAGTGCCTGGTGGTCAACGGCGGGCTGTAGTTACTTTTTACCTTCCCCCGGAGGGGGAAGGTGCCCGAAGGGCGGATGGGGGATGTCGAAGACGAACGCAGGAGTCCGTCTTCAACATCCCCCTTCCGTCGCTCCGCGCCACCTTCTCCCTCCGGGGGAAGGGAAGGTGAACTTGTCGCCGTAACGAGGCGATGCGAGGATGGCGCCGCCGATGTCCATCGCCACCTTCCCGTTCGACGGCGCGCAGGATCTGCGTCTTGAGATCCTGCGCCGCGCGCCGCTGTTCTCCGGCCTCGACGACGCCACGCTGATGGCGGTCGCCGACCGCATGGAGTCGGTGATGGTCGAGGGCGGCAAGCCGCTGTTCTCCGCCGGCGACCCGGGCGACTCGCTCTACATCGTGGTCAGCGGCTATCTCGCGGTGTTCGATCCGCCCGGCCCCGACGGCGTGCCGCGCATCATCGCCGAGATTCCCGCCGGCGACATCGTCGGCGAGCTGGCGCTGATCGGCCATCGGCGGCGCTCGCATACCGTCGCGGCCATCCGCGACAGCGAGGCGCTGAGGCTGAGCCGCGCCGAATTCGAGCGCCTGATCAGCGCGCATCCCGAGGCGCTGGTCGGCCTCGTGCACAAGCTGGTCGAGCGCTACGGCTCGCCGCCGCGCCAGGTGAAGCGTCCGCCGCGCACCATCGCGCTGATCCCGCACGGCCCAAACGCGCCTTGCGAGCGCTTCGCCAAGGAGCTGTCGGAGGCGTTGGGCCGCCTGCATGGCGGGCCCAAGGTCGAGATCATCGGCCCCGAGGCCGCCGGCGCGCCGCTCGATCGCCTGCAGCGCGCGGAGGCCGAGGCGACCTTCGTCGTCTATCGCGCCGATGTCAGGGAATCCGACTGGACATATCGCTGCCTGCGCCAGGCCGACCTGATGCTGGTGGTCGCCGCCGCCGGTCCGCCACCGGAAGAGCCGCAGCTTGTCGATCGGCTCGACGCGTCGGGCGCGCTGCGCGAAGGCCCGTACCGTCCCCGTCGCGAACTGGTGCTGGTGCGCGAGAAGCCGCTGATCCGGCCGGGTACGACCTCGCCGTGGCTCGGCCACGACGATTACGCGCTGCACCACCATGTGCGCCTCGGCTCGACGCAGGAGTTCGACCGGCTGGCGCGCGTCGTCGTCAACCGCGCGGTCGGCATCGTCATGGCCGGCGGCGGCGCGCGCGGCTTCGCCCATATCGGCGTGGTGCGCGCGCTGCGCGAGGCGGGCGTGCCGATCGACATGGCCGGCGGTTGCAGCATGGGCGCGATCGTCGCCGCGGCGACGGCGGCGGGCTGGGACTATCGCGAGATGAACGCGCGGTTTCATCGCGCCTTCGTCGAGAAGAACCCGCTGGGCGACTACACCGTGCCCTTCGTCTCGCTCTATGCCGGCAAGCGCGTCGATCGCCTGCTGCACCTCGCCTTCGGCTCGGTCGATATCGAGGATCTGCCGTCGCCGTTCTACTGCGTCACCGCCAACCTCACCCTGCAGGGTCGCGACGTGCAGCGCCGCGGGCCGCTGGTGCACTGGCTGCGCGCCTCGGTGTCGATCCCCGGCGTGTTGCCGCCGGTGGTGCATCGTGGCGAGGTCCATGTCGACGGCGGCGTGATCGACAATTTCCCGGTTTCGCCGATGCGCGCCATGGGCCGCGGCCCGGTGATCGGCATCGACATCGACACCGGTGGCGCGATGTCGGCTGGCGAGCGTGTCGGCGATTCCTGGTCGGCCTGGGAGTTCATGCGACGGCTGGTGTGGCGGCGCGGCGAGACCCTGCCGATCCCCTCGATCGTGCGCATCATGCTGCGCTCCGCCTTGGTCGGCAGCACTGAACGCTCGCTGCTCGACCGCGAGCGCGTCGATCTGCTGGTGACGCCGCCGATGATCGATTTCGACCTGCTCGACTGGACCGGCTTCGAGCGCGCCGTCGAGATCGGCTACCGTCACACGCAAAGCATGCTCGACAAGATCGAGGGCGGGCAACTCAGGGACAGATTGCTGGCGGCGTAAGCCTTGTTGGAGCGCCGGCGCTCTCAATCAAAGCCACGGCGCTTTGGCCCACTCCAGCGCCTGATCCAGGCGGTCGTGGCCCCAGAAGAGTTCGTCGTCGACGGTGAAGGCGGGGGCGCCGTAGATACCGCGGGCGATGGCGTCTTCGGTCTGGGTTTTCAGGCGGGCCTTGTTCTCGGGTGTCGTGGCGCGGTCGAGGACGGAGGCTGGCAGACCGAGGCGCGCGACGATATCGGCCACCACCGCCGGATCGCCGATGTCGCGGTCCTCGACGAAATTGGCGCGGAAGACGGCGCGCGAGAAATTCGCGATCCAGCCGTCCTCGGCGCCGATCAGGGCGACGCGCGCGGCGTGCAGGCCGTTGCGCGGCAGTACCGTGGGCTTGTTCCACAGCAGCAGGTGTTTCGCCGCCTGGCGCTGCATGTCGCGCCACATGTTGGCGCCCTTGGCCGGGTAGAGGTTGAAGGGCGAGGTCGCCCAGCCCTGCGCGGCGAAGATCGGCCCAAGCAGGAAGGGCCGCCAGCGCACCGTGACGCCAGCGACGCGCGCGGCGCCTTCGATGCGCTCGGCGGCGAGATAGGAATAGGTGCTGGCGAACTCGTACCAGAAATCAACCGCCGGCGCGGTCATGGCGGGAAGACTCCTTGCTCAGTTTTACCTTCCCCCTCCGGGAGAAGGGAATCTACTCCGCCGGATGCGGCACGGCGGTGGCCGGGACGGCGTGCGCCTCGCGCTTGCGGGCGAGGTAGGTGTAGGCGGTGGGCACGACGAAGAGCGTGAACACGGTGCCGAAGGTCAGGCCGCCGACGATCACCCAGCCGATCGCCTGGCGGCTCTCGCCGCCCGCGCCGGTCGCGTAGGCCAGCGGCAGCGCGCCCAGCACCATCGCGCCCGTCGTCATCAGGATCGGGCGCAGGCGCAAGGTGGCGGCTTCCTTCACCGCCTCGACCTTGGCCATGCCCTGTTCCTGGAGCTGGTTGGAAAACTCGACGATCAGGATGCCGTGCTTGGTGATGAGTCCTATGAGCGTGACGAGTCCGATCTGGCTGTAGACGTTGAGCGTGTTGCCGGTGAGGTACAGCGCGAGCAGCGCGCCGGTCATGGTCAGCGGCACGGTGAGCATGATGATCAACGGGTCGATGAAGCTCTCGAACTGCGCCGCCAGCACCAGGAAGATGAACACCAGCGCCATCAGGAAGGTCTCGTACAGGCCGCGCGAGGATTGTTTGAACTCGCGGCTCTGGCCGTTGTAGTCGATGCGGATCGTGTCAGGGAGCTGATTGGCCGCCTCGTCCATGAACTTCAGCGCGTCGCCCAGCGCGCAGCCCCCGACCAGGTTGGCCGACACCGTCGAGGCACGCATCTTGTTGAAGTGGTTGAGCTCCTTGGGCGCCACCGTCTCGTTGAAGGTGATCAAGGTCGACAACGGGATCATCTGGCCGGAGCGGGCGCGCACGAAGATCTCGTTGAGCTGGCTGGGCGATACGCGGTCGGCGTCGGCGACCTGCACCATGACGTCGTACTGCTTGCCCTCGCGCTTGAAGCGCGTGACCTGGCGGCCGCCCATCATGGTCTCGAGCGTGCGTCCGATGGTTTCGACCTCGACGCCCAGCAGGGCCGCCTTCTCGCGATCCGGACGAACGCGCAAATCGGGCTTGTTGAGCTTGAGGTCGGAGTCGAGAGCGGTGAGGCAGGGATTGGTGCGCGCGATCGCCATGATCTGGCTGGTCGCCTGATCGAGCACGGCGTAGGGCTGCGTCGTCAGCAGCACGACCTGGACCGGCTTGTCCGAGGTGCGCAGGCCGAAGGAGGGCGGGTTGATCGGGAAGGCGACGATACCGGTGATGCGCTGCGCCAGTGGGCGGGCCAGCTCGGTGATCCGCTGCTGCTTGACGGTGCGCTCCTCCCACGGCTTCAGACGAGCGAAGGCGAGCAGGCGGGTGACGTCAGGGAAGCCGACGATGACCAGCAGCTTCTCGACGTTCTGGCTGATCTCCGGCTGGCCCAAGGTGGCGCTGCGCAGGTAGATGTCCTCGAGGCGATGGCCATAGGCCATGGTGAAGTCGATGGTCGAGCCTTCCGGCGCGAAGCCGATATTGGAGACGAAGCCGCGGTCCTCCGTCGGCGCCAGCTCGGCGGGGATCTTGGTGAACAGCCAGCCGGCGGCGCCGGCGGCGACTAGGCCGACCACGACCACCAGCGGCCGCGCGCTGAAGGTCCAGCCGAGCAGGCGGCGGTAGCCGTTGTTCATGCTCTCGAGCACGCGCCCGCCGACGCGGTAGAACAGGTTGGGCTTGGCCTCGTGCTTGAGCATCTTCGAGCACATCATCGGCGAGAGCGTGAGTGCCACGAAGCCGGAGACGATCACCGATCCCGCCAGGGTCAGCGCGAACTCGATGAACAGGCGACCGGTGCGGCCGGTCTGGAAGGCCACCGGCGCGTACACCGCGGCCAGCGTGATGGTCATGGCGATGACGGCGAAGGCGATCTCGCGGCTGCCCTTGAGCGCCGCCTCGAAGGGCTTCATGCCCTCCTCGACGTAACGCGAGATGTTCTCGAGCATGACGATGGCGTCGTCGACCACCAGGCCGATCGCCAGCACCATGGCCAGCAAAGTCAGCGTGTTGATCGAGAATCCCAGCAGCATCATCATGGTGAAGGTGCCGATCAGCGACACCGGTATGGTGACCAGCGGCACCAGGGTGGCGCGGAACGAGCGCAGGAACAGGAAGATCACCAGCACGACCAGGACCACCGCCTCGCCGATGGTACGGAAGACGTTGTCGATCGAGCGCTCGATGAAGACGGTGCTGTCGAAGGCGATGTCGGCCGAGATGCCCGGCGGCAACTCGGCCAGGATCTGCGGCAGGCGGCGCTTGGCCTCGGTGGCGACGGAGAGTGGATTGGCCGTCGACTGCTTGATGAGGCCGACATTGACCGCCGGCTTGCCGTTGAAGCGCGTCAGCACGCGCTGGTCGCGGGGTCCGATCTCGGCGCGGCCGACGTCGCGCAGCCGCACCAGGTAGCCCTCGTTGTCGCGCAGGATCAGGTTCTCGAACTGCTCAGGCGTACGCAGGTCGGTCTCGGCGAGGATGGTGAACTCGCGCTGGGTGCTCTCGATGCGGCCAGATGGGATCTCGACGTTCTGCCGGCGCAGCGCGTTCTCGACGTCCTGCGCGGTGACGCGGTAGGCGGCCATGCGCACGCGGTCGAGCCAGATGCGCATGGCGAAGGTGCGCTCGCCGAAGATGCGCAGCTGCGAGACGCCGTCGATGGTCTGCAGCTGGTCCTTCACGAAGCGGTCGATGTAGTCGGTGATCTCGAGCTGGGAGATGGTCTCGCTGTTGAAGGCGATGAACAGCACCGGGAAGGCGTCGGCCTCGACCTTGGCGATCACCGGCTCGTCGATCTCGGTCGGCAGGCGCGAGCGCACGCGGCTGACACGATCGCGCACGTCGGCGGCGGCCGAATCGACGTTGCGCGTCAGTCGGAACTTCACCGTGATCTGGCTGCGCTCGGCGCGGCTGAACGAGGTCATCAGCTCGATGCCGTCGATGCCGTAAAGCGACTCCTCGAGTGGCTGCGTGACCTGGCTCTCGACGATCTCGGCCGAGGCGCCGCGATAGGTGACGTCGACCGTGAGCGTCGGCTCGTCGATATTGGGATACTCGCGGATGGTCAGGCGCTGGTAGCTGACCAGGCCCAGCAGCACCAGTGTCAGGCTGAGCACGGTGGCGAAGACCGGTCGGCGGATCGAGATGTCGGACAGGGTCATGCTTCGGTGTCCCAAGAAATGGGAGCGCTGGCGCCGCGCCAGCCGGAAGAAGGCTCACCACAGAGACACAGAGACACAGAGGGAAAACAGTTTCCGCGCGCGAAGCGCGCAGTCGTCTGGGTCTTCCTCTGTGTCTCTGTGTCTCTGTGGTGAATCTTCTTGGCCTTCCCCCTCTGGAGGAAGGAAGCGGGAGTGGCGCCGACCATCGCGCTCACCCGCCCTTGCCGGGCGGGCTGGGAGTGGTGGCTGTGGCGGGGGCGCTGCCAGGCATCGGGGTCGATGCGCCGCTGGCTGGCTTCGGTGCGGCTGCCGGGGGCGCGCCCGCTGGCGGCGCGCCGGGTGGGCGCTGACCGCCTGGTGGCACGATCGTCACCGGAATGCCGGCGCGCGGCAGCTTCAGGTGGCCGGCGGTGATCACCATGTCGTTGGGCGTGAGCCCTTCGAGGATCTCGACCTGGCCCTTCTCGCGCTGGCCAGCGCGCACGAAGGTCGGCACCGACTTGCCGTCGACGACGCGATAGACCTGTACGCGATCGCCCACCGGCACGATCGCCTGCTCGGGCACGAACATCGCGTTCTCGCGCGTCGAGAGCGTGACGGCGACACGCCCGAAGACGCCGGGGCGCAGCATATCCTCGGGGTTGTCAACGATGGCGCGGATGACGATCGAGCGGCCGGCCTCGTCGACCAGCGGATCGATGGCGTACACCTTGCCGGGGAACTCGCGCCCGGCGAAGGCGTCGACCGTCACGGCGATCGGCTGGCCGACGCGCACCGCCGGCAGGAAGGATTCGGGGATGCGGAAATCGACCTTCAGCGGATCGATCTGCTCGAGGTTCACGACATCGGCGCCGGCCACGAGGTAGCTGCCGACCGAGACGCGGCGCAGACCGACGACGCCGTCGAAGGGCGCGATCAGCGTGTACTTCTCGACCCGCGCCTTGGCGAGCTGCACGGCGGCTTCGTCGCGGCGCAGCGCGGCGCGCGCCTCGTCGACCGCCTTTTCGGTGCCGGCCTGGCGCGCTACCAGCGACGTCGCGCGCTCGAAATTGGCCCTCGACAGCGCCAACGACGCCTCGGCCTGCGCCAGCGCGGCTTCGTCGAGCGCGGCATCGAGGCGCACCAATACCTGGCCCTTGGTGACCTTCTGGCCTTCCCTGAAGTTGAACTCCTTGACCCGGCTGGCGAGCTCGGGCCGCACCATGATCGCTTCGTTGGAGCGGAAGGTGCCGACGGCCAGCACGCTCTGGCGCGCGGTGCCGACGGTGACCTTCACCGCCTCGACGCCCACGGCCGGCGGCGGCGCGCCCGGCTTGGCGGCACCGCCCGGCGCGGGAGCGCCCGGCCTTGCCGGGCCAGCGGCGGTAAGATCGGGCAGCTTGGCGCCCGGGCCCATATTGTACCACCACCACGCTCCGCCGCCGGCGGCTGCGAGCAGGATGGAGGCGGCGATCGCCACCTTGTGTCGCATGAACCCGCTGTCTCCAACCTTGCCGGCACCCTCGCGTCTTGCGCGCGCCCGGGCCGGAACCGTCCCCGTCGTGACTGGTAGTTTACCGCCAATCGGCTGCGGGAGGGATGCGAAATCCGAGCCAAGTCGCCGAAGAGACGCATGGTCACAGGGCGTTACAGGAGGGTGATCGGGCGTGCTATGGCGTGGGGGATGATTGACCCGCCTCATTATCCTTCCCTGCCAGCGGGGGAAGGTATCAGTCTCAGCCCATGATCCGCCGGCTGTACGACTGGGTGATCGGCCTGGCCGGCCATCGCCGCGCCATCCCCGCGATGGGGGCGGTGTCGTTCCTCGAGAGCTCGTTCTTCCCCATCCCGCCCGACGTCATGCTGGTGCCCATGGTGCTGGCGCGGCGCGACAAGGCGTGGACCATCGCCACCGTTTGCACGGTGTGCTCGGTGCTGGGTGGCCTGATGGGCTACGCCATCGGCTACTACCTGTTCGAGACCATCGGCGCCTGGGTGGTGAAGGTCTACAGCCTTCAGGGCGCGCTCGACAATTTTCGCGCCGGCTTCGAGCAATACGGCGTCTGGATCATCCTGGTCAAAGGCCTGACGCCGATTCCCTACAAGCTGGTGACGATCGCCAGCGGCGCCGCGCATTTCGATCTTTTCACCTTCACCTGGGCCTCGATCCTCACCCGGGGCGCGCGTTTCTTCCTGGTGGCGGCGCTGTTGTGGAAGTTTGGCGAGCCGATCCGCGCCTTCATCGAGAAGCGGCTCACCTTGCTGACCTGGCTGTTCCTGATCGCCCTGATCGGTGGCTTCGTCGCCTTCCGCTATCTGTTCTGATGCGCGTTCCGACGATCGCCACAATCGTGCTCTGATATCCCGACCATGACGCTCAGCTCCGCTTTGCCGATGCCGGACGGCGACCTCGCGCCGCCGCGCGCGGCGCTGCTGATCCTGCTGGGCAGCGGTGGTCTGCTGCTGGGCGCGCTGGCCTTCCAGCACATCGGCAAGATGCCGCCCTGCGCTCTCTGCTACTGGCAGCGGTACGGCCATATCGCCGCCCTGGGCATCGCCTGGCTGGCGCTGTGGCCCTTGCCGCGGCCGGCGCGCCTGGCGGTGCTGACCTTGGCCGGCCTGGCGCTTCTGGTCACCGCGGGCGTCGCCGCCTATCACGTCGGCGTCGAATGGAAATGGTGGCCCGGGCCACAAACCTGCGCGCCGGCCAGCAGTGGTTTCGGCGGCACCATCGATGAGATCAAGCGGCGCATCATGGGCACGCCGATGGTGCGCTGCGATTCGATCCCGTGGTCGATGCTGGGGCTGTCGATGGCCGGCTGGAACGCCGCGGTCTCGCTGCTGCTGGGCGTCGGCGCCCTGTCGCTGACGTGGAAGCGGTGAAGGGGAGGCGGTGATGACCAAGCGCACAGGCGAGGGCGCGATGCCCGGCGATCCCACCGCGCGCGACATCGTCGAACGCGTCATCCGCGTCGACCAGGCCGGCGAGTACGGCGCCATCCGCATCTACGAGGGCCAGCTCGCGGCGTTGCGCGCCACCGGCCGCGGCAACGGCGAGACGGCGCGCAAGATCGAGGCGATGCTGCGCCAGGAGCGCCAGCACAACGCCACCTTCGACAGGCTGCTCGTCGAGCGCCGCGTGCGGCCCACGGCGCTGCAGCCGCTGTGGTCGGTGGCTGGCTTCGCGCTCGGCGCCGCCACCGCTTTGCTCGGCGATCGGGCGGCGATGGCCTGCACGGTGGCGGTCGAGGAGACCATCGACAAGCACTACGCCGCGCAGCGTGACCAGCTCGGCGACGACGAAGCGAGCCTGCGCGAAACGGTCGAGACCTTCCGCAAGCAAGAGGTCGAGCATCGCGACGAGGCGCTGGCATCGGGCGCCGAGCAGGCCCCGGCCTACGAGACCTTGAGCGCCGCGATCCGCGCCGGCTCGCGGCTCGCGATCTGGCTCAGCGCGCGCATCTGATGGCCTCGCCCTGAGGGGCGGGCGAAAGCGCCTGTCATCCGCCCGACAAGTAAGCGTGGTGTAAGGCTGCCGGCGTGGACAGCCTGGGGCGGCGCCGTTACCAATGGGTTCCGGCAAGTACGATGATCGTGCCGCGGCGCCGGGTCGAGGAGGCGAAGATGGCGATTCTGAAAAAGGGCATGGTGGGCGAGCCGGTCAAGCGGATGCAGGCGAAGCTCGGCGTGACGGCGGATGGCGACTTCGGCCCCGGCACGGAGAAGGCGCTGCGCGATTATCAGGCGGCGAACGGGCTGTCGGTCGACGGCGTGGCCGGGCCCGACACCTTCATGCACATGAAGCTGTACGAGCTGGTGCTGCTGATGAACGGCTCGCGTGGCGAGACCGTGAAGAAGGTCCAGGCCGAGCTGGGCGTCACCGCCGATGGCATCTACGGCCCGGCGACCGCGAAAGTCGTGCAGGCGTTTCAGGCCAAGAACGGCCTGGTCGCCGACGGCCTGGTCGGGCCCGACACGCTGGAGAAGATGACCGCCTTCGCCGAGTTCACGCCCGACGTGGTCGCGCGATCGGTCGCCGCCGACGACGGCGACGGAGAGGCCCCCAAGACGCCGGAAAGCGCGGGGCCCGGCGCCGCGCCGGCACCTGAGCGCCGCAGCCTGTGGGCGCGCGTGAAGGGCCTGTTCTCGTAAGCGCAAGCCCCGCCGCAAGCACGGCCACCACGACAGCGGATCAAGGCGCGAAGCGACAGCGAGAGCGCCTTGATCATTGCCCCTATCGGCCCCTTTAGGGGCCGTTAGGGGCAGGGGACGTTGGCACCCCGTTGGCAGGGGGTTGGCACCCCGTCGGAAGGACCCGTTGACAGGGGGTTGGTACCCCGTTGGAAGCCGTTGGCACCCCGTTGGAAGACCGTTGGCAGCATCGGCGCTCACGCTCCGGCATTTCCGATGCTGACGTCGCAGCCGCGCGTCGTGCGGCCGTCCGTAGATCCGACGTTTGATCGAAGGACCCATCTCCACTCTGACGCTCCTGGAGGCGATGTCTGGCGACATGGTGCCGTGGACGATGCCGCATCGAGGGTTATTTGTAAATTTCTTATTTAACGAATTATCTATTACAGTGGAGATTCCTGCGTCGCCCTTGAAAAATCAGAATATGAGTGTACAATCACTCACTTAGAATTCTTGGGGGGGGGGCAGGATAACCACATGACCAAGACGACAAAGGTGAAGGACTCCAAAAACCGGGAGTTCCGTACCGTCACGCAAAAGACCCAGGTCACCTGCGGGCCGGCCTGCTGCCTGATCATGTGGGCCAACGTCTACGACGCCGATCCCAAGGCCGACGAGGGCGGCGTGATCGCGCTCAGCAAGGCCTTTCCCAAGCCCTGGAACGCGGTGACCGGCGCGGAGATCGGCAACCTCTCGAGCGTGCTGCGCCAGATGGGCGTGCGCACCACGGTCGAGATCTTCACCAACAACGGCAAGCTGAAGACGGCGCTGACCACCAAGATCAAGCCCAAGAAGCCGGCGCTGGTGTTCGTCGAATGGGAGGTGGCCGCCGTCGTGAAGGGCCACTTCGCCGTCTGCGCCGCGGCGATGGCGTCGGAGGACAGGTACACCGTCCTCGACCCGATGTACGGGCTGCAGGAGATGGTCGGCCTGCCATACTACTATCCCTACACGAGCGATGACGAGGTGGTGTCGCTGAAGTTCACCGGCGCCGTGGCCTTCGTCGAGTAGCAGCGCCGAGACCTCATGCGCGCGCCGCGTCGATCGCGCGCCAGACGCGTTCGGGCGTCGCCGGCATCTCGATGTGCTCGACGCCGAGATCGCCGAGCGCGTCGACGATGGCGTTGACGATCACGCCCAGCGCCGGGGTGATGCCGCCTTCGCCGCCGCCGCGCAGGCCCAGCGGATGGCTCGTCGAGGGCACCTCGCTGATCGCGGTGACGAAGGACGGCAGGTCGAGCGCGCGCGGCAGGGCGTAATCCATGAACGAGGCGCTCAGCATCTGGCCCTGCGCGTCGTAGACGCATCGCTCCATCAGCGCCTGGCCGGCGCCCTGTGCGATGCCGCCATGGGTCTGGCCGTGCAGGATCGGCGGATTGACCGCGCGCCCGACATCGTCGATCGCGCAGTAGCTCGCGATGCGCACCGCGCCGGTTTCGGCGTCGACCTCGACCTCGCAGACATGCCAGCCATAGGGATAGGCGCCGACGCGGCTGTCGACCTCGCCGGTGCCGGCGATCGGGCCGTGACGCGCGGCCAGCGCCAGCAGGCTGACGCTGCGGTCGGTACCCTTCACGGTGAAACGTCCGTCAGCGAAAGCGAGGTCGGCGGGATCGGCTTCGAGCGCCTCGGCCGCCAGCGTCGTCGCGCGTTCGATGATGATGCCGGACGCCTGGTGGATCGTGGTCGCGGCCATGCGCATCGAGCGGCCGGAATGCGAGCCGCCGCCAGCCTGCACGCGCTTCGTGTCGCCGGCGACCATCCGTACGCGCGTCGCGTCGATGCCGAGCCACTCGGCGATCAGCTGCGCGAAGCTGGTGGCGTGGCCCTGGCCGGCCGAGAGCGTGCCGATCACCACCTCGACGATGCCGTCCGACAGCACCGTGACCTCGGCGCGTTCCTGCGGCGCGCCGCTTTGCGATTCGACATAGCCGCCCAGGCCGATGCCGCGACGCAGCCCGCGCACCGCCGACGCTGCGCGCCGCGCGGCGAAGCCGTTCCAATCGGAGAGCTGCAGGATGCGCTCGAGCGTGCCGGCGTAGTCGCCGCTGTCGTAGGTCACGCCGAAGGCGTTGGTGTAAGGCATCGCTGACAGCGGCACGAGGTTGCGCCGACGCAGCGCCACGCGGTCGAAGCCGTGCCGTCGCGCGGCGAGATCGATCAGCCGCTCGATCATGAACATGGTCTCGGGCCGCCCGGCGCTGCGATAGGGCGCGGTCGGTGGCGTGTTGCTCATCACCGCGCGGGCGCGCGCCGCGGCGGGCAGGCGATACAGGCTGGTCATCACCTGCGTGCCCTTGGTCAGCGGGATGAACGAGGCGGTGTAGGCGCCGACATTCGACAGGCCCGACGCGTCGAGTGCGAGGAAGTTGCCCTCGGCGTCGAGCGCCAGCGCGCCGTGCGCGCGCAGGTCGCGGCCCTGGTAGTCGCTGACGAAGCTCTCCTGCCGTGTCGCCGTCCATTTCACCGGCCGGCCGACGCGGCGCGCCGCCCAGGCGACCAGCGCGAACTCGGGATAGAAGAAATTGCGGGTGCCGAAATTGCCGCCGGTATCCTCGGCGATCACCCGCACGCGCTCGGGCTCGATGCCGAGGATCATCGCCAGCTCGCGCCTGGGCCGCACCACGCCACCGCCGCCGGCGTAGAGCGTGGTGGTGCCATCCGTGGCGTCGTACGCCGCCAGCGCAGCACGCGGCTCCATCGGCACGCCGGTGACGCGCTGGATCAGGCTGTCGAGGCGCACGATGTGCGTGGCGCGTGCGAACGCCGCCGCGACAGCCTCGCGCGCGCCGACTTCTGAATCGACGGCGATGTTGCCGGGCTGGTCGCTCCACAACGCCGGCGCGTCGGGCGAGACGGCATCGGCGCTATCGCTCACGGCGGTGAGCGGTTGGTAGTCGACCTCGACCAGCTCGGCGGCGTCATGGGCGACCGCCAGGGTCTCGGCGACGACGAAGGCCACCGCCTCGCCGACATGGCGCGCCGCGTCGATCGCCAGCACCGGCTGGCGCACCACGCGATGCGGGGTGCCGTCGCTGTTGGGCAGCTTGATATCGGGCGGGCTCATCGCCGTGGGGATATGCGGGATCGGCCGCAGCCCGTCGGCCACGAGCTCCGCACCCGTCAGCACCGCAAGCACACCAGGCAGCGCGCGCGCCCGCGTCGCATCGATGCCGACGATTCGCGCATGCGCATGCGGCGAACGCAGCACGACGGCGTAGGCTTGGCCGGGCAAACTGAAATCGTCGCTATACCGACCACCCCCCCGTCAGCAGCCGCGCATCCTCAAACCGCGGCAACGACGCGCCGATGCCACTCTTCATCGTTCTTCCCCCGGAGGGCAGGGCAATCGCATATGGCCAGTTTGACTTGGTTTTGCCTTCCCCCGGAGGGGGAAGGTGCCCGAAGGGCGGATGGGGGATGTCGAAGACGGACACTGCGTTTGTTGAAACATCCCCCATCCGTCGCGCTACGCGCGCCACCTTCCCCCTCCGGGGGAAGGTAGAGGCCCGTCACTCATGGCCGGCGCAGCAGCTCTTCGTCGGGCACGCCCGATTCGTATTGGCGCACCATCTCGTCGGGATCGAAAGCCACGCCAATCGGATTCTTCAGGAACGCCTCGGTCTGCAGATACGCGGCCGCCGCTTCCTTCGTCGGATACGCGTCGACCTGCAACTCGATCGAGGTGCCGTCGGGGTCGTGGTAGTACATCGACACCGTGGGCCCGTGATTGATCGGCCGGTAGGGCGTGATGCCCTCAGCCTTCAGCCGCTTGTACGTCGAGAGCAGATCGCCCAAGGTGCGATAGCCATAGGCGAAATGCGCCAGGCCCCAGGCCTTGGCGTCAGGCGCGTGCAGATCGGGAACGTTGACGATGGCGAGGCGGTGATGCTCGTCGTCGTAGGTGATGAAACAGATGCGCCCGTCATCGAACACCGTGCGCGCGTTGAGCACGGTCTCGTACAAGCGCCGCATCGCGTCGTACTTGGTGGTGCGCACGACGAAATGCGCGAAGATCGCCGGCGAGATCGGCTTGCTGTCGAGCGGGCGCTTCAGGTTATCGGCTCTCGAGTCCATGGGGGCACCTCCGGATGCCCCGCATCCTACCTTCCCCCGCAGGCGGGGGAAGGTGGCGCGTAGCGCCGGATGGGGGTGGTTGGTGCGACCACCCCTCTGTCCGTGACTGGCCGCGATGCCGACACCCCCATCCGCCCTTCGGGCACCTTCCCCCGCAGAGCGGGGGAAGGTAGGAGTGGAGCCATGACCCTCGAATTCCTCATCACCACCTTCATCGTCGTCGCCTCGCCCGGCACTGGCGTGCTCTACACCTTGGCCGCCGGGCTGACGCGCGGCGCGCGCGCCAGCGTCGTCGCCGCCTTCGGCTGCACGCTGGGCATCGTGCCGCACATGGCGGCGGCGATCCTCGGCCTGGCGGCGCTGCTGCACACCAGCGCGCTCGCCTTCGAGATCTTCAAGTATGTCGGCGTCGCCTATCTGCTGTGGATGGCGTGGAGCACGCTGCAGGAACGCGGCGCGCTCAAGGTCGACGAGCGCGCGGCGGGCGATCGCGGCTTCATGCAGGTGACGATCGAGGCGATCCTGATCAACATCCTCAACCCCAAGCTCTCGATCTTCTTCCTCGCCTTCCTGCCGCAATTCGTCAGCGCCGAGGAAGCGCGGCCGCTCGCCGGCATGCTGACCTTGAGCGCCGTCTTCATGCTGATGACCTTCGTGGTCTTCGTCATCTACGGCCTGCTCGCCGCCGCGATCCGCGACCACGTGATCTCGCGCCCCCGCGTGCTCATCTGGATGCGCCGCACGTTCGCCGCCGCGTTCGTCGCGCTGGGCGCCAAGCTGGCGGTGGCGGATCGGTGATGATGAGTGCCTTGGTCGGACCGTCAGGGCTCTCGCCGGCGATGCCAAGGCGATCCGCCACAGCGGGCGGGTTCTGCGTGTGGCGGACCTTGCCGAGACCTATGGCTTCACGGACATCGACGGCCGCCGCGTTCCCGCTTTCGAACTGGAGGAGGCATGACGGCTCTTTCGGCGCGTCTGCGTGGCATCCTTGACCGATTGCCGCTCGCCCCGGGAATGCGCGTGCTTGAAGTCGGCTGTGGCCCCGGTGCGCTCGCCCGTGCCATCGCGGCCCGCATCGGTGACGGTCATGTGCTGGGGATTGACCGCTCGGCCCGCGCTATCGCGCAGGCCGTCGCCGGGTCGGCCAAGGAGATCGCGGCCGGAACCGTGAGTTACCGGCACGTCGCGGTCGAAGACTTCGTGATGGAGCGGGGCGATGCCCCCTTCGACCTGATCGTTGCCGTACGTGTTGGTGCGCTTGACGGCCGTCATCCCGAAGCAGGAGCTCGCGCGTGGTCGCGACTGATCGCGGCCCTGGCGCCGAAGGGTCGCGTGTTCGTGGACGGGGTGGAAGCGACGGCTCGGCCCAAGCCATGAAAGTCGCGGCGTACACGGCGGATCAGGCTGCGGCCTGGGTGCGTCTCATGAACCTCGTACGGCCTGTGCCGATCAGCGTGCCGGAGTTCGAAGCGCGCGAAGCAGCATGGGCAGGCTCAGAATTTCGGTTGCGCTATCTCGGTCACGATGGATCAGGGGCGATCGCACTCGCTCAACTCGCGGTATCGCCCTACGCCCCGGTCGATCACCTTGCCGCCATCGTCGTCGTTGACCCCGAACATGTCGGACAAGGGTACGGGACGACGATGCTCGCCGTGCTGGAAGGCGAGGCAAGGGCACGGGACTTCCGCGGTCTTGTGGGAACCGTCCAGGAGGACGCCCGCCGCGCACGTGCGTGGATGGAGCGCCGTGGCTTCCACCCGTTCGCCGTGCGCTTCGACAGCCTGCTCAATCTGGAACGGTTCGATAGGGACGCCCATGCTCGCCATCTGGAGCGAGCGTCGGCGGCCGGCGTGACGTTCGCGGACATGAGTGGCGCCACCGGCGCGCAGTGGCGGGAACTGCTTTCGCTTTTCCAGTCCCTTCTTGGCGAAACGCCCGACATGCAAGATCTGCCCGTCTGGACGACAGATCGGTGTCGTGCCGTTCTTCAGAACAATCCCAACGCCCGACCCGAATGGATCATCGTCGCGCGCCACGCAAGCAAGGCGATCGGGTTGACCATCGGCCATAAATTGGGCGACGAGATCTACGCCTATTTCACCGGGGTTGCGCACGCGTGGCGTGGCCAGAACATCGGCGTGGCGCTGAAGCTGATGCTGATCGAGGCCGCCCGATCGCACGGCGTCGAAACCATGCGTGCGACGAATCTCGACCGCAATACACCCATCCTGCGGGTAAACGCCGCCCTCGGTTTCAAGAAAGCGCTTGGAACGATCGAGTATCGAAAGCTTCTCGCACCGGCACAGGCATAACCGCCGCTTTCGATGCATCATGGACGACCGCATGCTGAGCTTGAGCGCCGTCTTCATGCTGATGACCTTCGTGGTCTTCGTCGTCTACGGCCTGCTCGCCGCCGCGATCCGCGACCACGTGATCTCGCGCCCGCGCCTGCTCACCTGGATGCGCCGCACCTTCGCCGCAGCGTTCGTTGCACAGGGCGCGAAGCTGGCGGTGGCGAATCGGTGATCAGTCCTTGACTAGGATCGCGCCGTGTTCGGCGGGATTGAAGGGATGCACACCGCCTTTGTCGTCGACAAAGGTTGACGGCCATTTGGTATGAGCGTCGTACCGGGCGGAGTAGAACTCGCCGTAACTTTTGTCGCTGCCTGGCGTCCATCTGAGCTTGAATGTCACACTACTCAGATCAGCGCCGCGCAGGTCAGCGTACTTGAAAAACACCTGATCGAAAGTGGAATTGGTGAAGCGCGCACCACGAAGGTCAGCACTCTCGAAATGTGAGTATATCAAAGTGACACTCGAGAAATCGGTGCTCTGCAACATGGACTTGTTGAACGTCGCACCATGGAAGCGTCGTCCGGTGAACCTGGCCCCTGAGAGCTTGAGTTCCTCCCAGTCGACGATCTCGGCGTATTGAGGGCCCGTGAAGTCTCGATTGGTGGGTTTTCCCTCGCAGTGCTCGGCCACGAAGATGATGCCTTCCTTAACGACATCCAGCGTGGGTGGTAGCGAGGTTCGACAATCGACAATGGCTCCTGTCCAACTGGATTCGCGGAGTTCGGCAAGGCGTCCAAGGTTCACGCCATTCAGCCGCGCCCCGTCGAAATGCACGCTCCGGAACGAAGCGCCAGTAAAGTCGACATCCGTCAGGCTCGTGAACGCGACGAAGCGGACATCCTCCAGGCGGGCGCCTCTGAACGTCGAATGCGTGATTGTTTGGCCATAGAAGGATACGCTCTCCAGGGTCGCACGAGATAAATCGCTGCGATCGAACCGCCCATCATCGAAACTACTGTTGCGGATCGTCGCGTCCGTAAGGTCGAGGTCGCGGGCCAACAAGGCCCAGAACTTGGTATCGAAAATCCAGACGCGACTCAAAGACGAGCGCCGAATAACTCCTCCATTGAACCGGGCAAGTTTGATGTATCCGCTCAGCGCCGAGTCCTGGATACGAAAATCCTCGACGTCGATGTAGCTGAGGTCGATGCGCGTGTCCTTCAGGCCGAACCACGCCAAGCGATCCAACTTCTTGGTCAGGCCCATTAGGCCTTCGTCGTACCCAATTCGCAGGCTCGCCAGGCGATGAATGGTTCTGATTGTCTCGTCACCTGGCGACAAAAGAAGCGCGCGGCCGGCGAGCCTCGCAGCCGCAGCGTCATCGCCGATCATGTCCGCGGCTATAGCCGCCTCTCGTAGCAGGTTACCGTCGGGCGAGGTTGTCAGCTCGATGAGGCGTTGCAGGCTGCGCCATCGGCCATACGCGTCCTTCAGGTCGATCGCGATAGCCAGCCGTTCGCGCCATGCCTCGGGATCGTCGGGGTTCGACTGCAAGCGGCGGTCGATCTCTTCGTAGAACCTGAGTGATCGCTGAAAGCTTTGCACAAGGGCATTTCGCTGTTCACTGTCCCAGGTGATGAGGCTGCACAAGTTCGTTTCATAGAGGCCACCGCCGACCGGACGCAGCCACGCAAGCACACGAAGGCTCGGAAAGCCGGCGATCCGTCTGGCGCAATAGCCGGGGCTTGGAATCCGGTCCGGCCCCTCCTTATGCGACACGAGGCGGAATTCGCGCTGATCCGGCCCGAACCAGACCCGATCGGCAATGAGCCGCCGGGTGTTGTTCCACATCGGCGACACGACACCATCCTCGATGTCTTCGGCGAATGTTCCGCTGACAACGACAACATTGTCTGCGCCCCGTCCGGCAAGAGGCCGGCAGCTACAGGCCAGCGCGGATGCCGGCCACCACAGCGCGACAAGAAGCAGGATCAACGCGGAGCAACGGTATCGCGGCATGTCGCGCCTCCTGCACGCGGTCGTCGCCTACGACTCCAGCTCGCTGTCCCAGTACAGGAAGTCGCGCCAGCTCTGGTGCAGGTGATTCGGCGGAAACGCCCGGCCGTTGTCCTGCAGCTCGGCGGTCGAGGGCTCGTAGGGCGCGCGCACCGGGTACATGCCGACCTGCTTGGGCAGCTTGTCGCCCTTCAGCAGGTTGCACGGGCTGCAGGCGGTGACGACATTGCGCCACGAGGTGATGCCGCCGCGCGAGCGCGGCACGACGTGGTCGAAGGTCAGGTCGGGCGCGTTGAACGGCTCGGCGCAGTACTGGCAGGTGAAGCTGTCGCGCAGGAAGACGTTGAAGCGCGTGAAGGCCGGGCGGCGCTCGGCCGGCACGAATTCCTTCAGCGCGATGACGCTGGGCAGGCGCATCTCCAAGCTTGGGCTACGCACGCGGCGGTCATACTCGGCGACGACGTTGACTCGATCGAGGAACACCGCCTTGACGGCGTCCTGCCAGCTCCACAGCGACAGCGGAAAGTACGACAACGGCCGAAAATCGGCGTTCAGCACCAGGGCGGGACAAGCCTCGGGCGCCGTAAACATGGCTATCGACTCTGCGCGACGAAGCGCGCGCGGTGTGCTTCGTACGTCATGGCGGGCGCATAGTGGCCGATGGCCTTGGAAAACACAACGGGTTGAATCCGCGCGGTCGTGACGGAAGCGTGAAGTATGTGTGGCGAAAGCGTGACGCCGGTCTTCTCCCTCTCCCCGCGTGCGGGGAGAGGGTCGGGGTGAGGGGCTGAATCGAGTGACGCACCACAGTCGTGCGCAACCTGAGACTGCCTCTCACCCTAACCCATCCCGCTTGCGGGGAGAGGGAATGCTACTCCGCCGCGGCTTTCAGGCTGGTCGGCACCGGCTGGCCGGCGACCAGCGCGGCGCGCGCGGCGTCGTACTCGCGGGCGAGGCGGTCGACGATCTCGGCCGCCGGCGGGATGTCGACGATCTGGCCGACGCCCTGGCCGGCGCCCCAGATGTCGCGCCACGCCTTGGTCTTCATGTTGCCGCCCGAGCCGAAGTTCATCTTGCTCTTGTCGGCGGTCGGCAGGTTGTCGGGGTCGAGACCGGCGGCGGCGATCGAGCGCTTCAGGTAGTTGCCGTGCACGCCGGTGAAGAGGTTGGTGTAGACGATCTCCTCGCCCGAGCTCTCGACGATGCACTGCTTGTTGCCTTCAGAAGCGTTGGCTTCCAACGAGGCGGTGAAGCGCGTGCCGATATAGGCGAGGTCGGCGCCCACCGCCTGCGCCGCCAGCACCGAGGCGCCGTTGGCGATCGAGCCGGAGAGCAGGATGCAGCCGTCGTAGAACTGGCGCACTTCCGGCACCAGCGCGAAGGGCGACAGCGCGCCCGCGTGGCCGCCGGCGCCGGCGCAGACGAGGATCAGGCCATCGACACCGGCCTGCAGCGCGCGCTTGGCGTGCTTGGTGTTGATGACGTCGTGGAACACCAGGCAGCCGTAGCGATGCGCCGACTTCACCACGTCATCAGGGGCGCGCAGCGAGGTGATCTGCACCGGCACCTGGTACTTCTCGCAGAGATCGACATCGTGCTGCAGGCGGTCGTTGGAGCTGTGCACGATCTGGTTGACCGCGAAGGGCGCCACGATCTTCTCGGGATGCTTGGCCTTGTACTCGGCGAGTTCGCCGGTGATGCGCTTGAGCCATTCCTCGAGTATCTCCTTGGGGCGCGCGTTGAGCGCCGGGAAGGAGCCAATGATGCCCGACTTGCACTGGGCGATGACCAGGTCGGGATTGGACTGGATGAACAGCGGCGCGCCGACAACGGGGATGCGCAGCTTGCCTTGCAGCTTGGCGGGGAGAGCCATCGTCTTACCTTGCTCCTGTCACTTCAACATTTCGTAGCCGCCGCCCTTTTCGAGGGCGCGCTTGTAGGCCGGCCGCGCCTGGATGCGCGTAACGAAGGCCGACAGCTTGGGCAGCTGCTTGAACAGCGGCGAGCGCGCCGCCGAGGCTTCGAGCGGGAAGCTCATCTGGATGTCGGCGGCGGAGAACTCGGGGCCCGCGAACCACTCCCGCTGCGCCAACTCCATCTCGAGGAACATGAAGTGGTTGCCGAGCTGCGGGTTGAGCAGCGTCTTGTCGGCGCCGGCGGCGATCGCCTTGGCCGCCGGCTTGATGAACCATGGCACGCGCGTGGGCAGGCGGCCGAACACCAGCTTCATGAACAGAAGCGGCATCAGCGAGCCTTCGGCGTAGTGCAGGAAGTAGCGATAGCGCAGATGCTCCGGCGTGCCCGCCGACGGTCGCAGCTTGCCGTCGCCGTAGGTCTCGGCGAGGTATTCGAGGATCGCGCCCGACTCCGCCAATGTCTTGTCGCCGTCGGTGATCACTGGCGACTTGCCCAGCGGGTGCACCGCGCGCAATGCGGCCGGCGCCTGCATCGAGGGCTCGCGCTTGTAGTGCTTGATCTCGTAGTCGAGCCCAAGCTCCTCGAGCGCCCACAGGATCCGCTGCGAGCGCGAGTTGTTGAGGTGATGGACGACGATCATGGTTTGAGCCTCTTACCTTCCCCCGGAGGGGGAAGGTGGCAGCGCGCAGCGCTGACGGATGGGGGATGTTTCTACAACATCGGAGTCCGTCTTCGACATCCCCCATCCGCCCTTCGGGCACCTTCCCCCTCCGGGGGAAAGTAAACTTTACAACAGCCCCGGCCGCCAGTTGCCATGGAAGCCGGCGGGCACGCGATGCGACAGATGGGCCAGCGCGATGGGTCCCTTGTCAACGCCCGTGGCGTCGAACACCGCGAGATCGCTGCGGTTTTCCGCTGCGCGATAGATCGTCGTCACCAGCCAGCCGTCACCCTCGGCCGCCGTCTCGCTGCGCGGCACGAAGATCGGCTCGCCGCAGAAATCGCCACTGTCAGGCTGCCAGTGCAGGACCTTGCGCGTGGCGAGGTCGATATGCGCCAGCCCGGCGCGCTTATCGCGCGTGAAATCGGCGTCGGTCGGCACGCCGGCCTGGAAGTAACCATGCCGGTTGGGCAGGCAGGCGAAACGCTCGTCGAGCCGCGGGAACTCGCCGGGATGATCGTCGATCTGCTCCTCGCGATAGGAGTTGCTGGTGCCGGCGGGATCGAAGGTCCAGCGCACCAGGGTCGCCCTGGGCGACTGCTGCGTCGGCATCGAGCCGTCGGGCAGTGGGAAAAGCGGCGCGACGGGATACTTCATCATGTCGCAGACGATCTTGCCGCCCTCGGCGTCGAAGGCGTTGAGCGGATGGAAGACGTAGCAGGCGTCGCCGGTGATCCACTTGACGTCGGCCACCGTGCCGTCGCGCGGGATCAGCGCGACATGCGTGCCCTTGTCCGGCTCCCAGGCGAAAGCCGGCTGGCCCTTCATGGCGCGCTCCATCGAGCCGGTGAGCGGGAAGACCGGCAGGATGATCCAGCGCTCGGTGACGACGAAGTCGTGGACCATGCTGGCGTAGGGCGCGTTGAAGCGCTCCTTGCGCTTGAGCGTGCCGTCGGCGCCGACGACGATGATGTCGATCTCCGACGTGAAGCGGCCGGCCGCCGAGTACGCGAAGGCCACCATGTCGCCCGTGCGCGGATCGATCTTGGGATGCGCGGTGAACTTGCCGACCTGGCCGCCCCAGTCGTGATAGCCCTTGGGCATCAAGGTTTTGGCGTCGACCTCGAACGGCGCGTGCGCTTCCTCCAGCGCCATCAGGCGATCGCCATGCCAGACGACGTTGGTGTTGGCGATGGTCGAGTCGAAGCCCCAGTGCTTCTGGTCGGTCCACGCCGGGTTGCCGAAGGCGCCGATCAGCGACTCGCCGGCCTTGTTCTCGAGCTCCCACTTGGGCGTGCGCACCCAGCGATTGCGATAGGAGACGCGGCCGTCCTCGACATGGAAGGCGTGCAGCATGCCGTCGCCGGCGAACCAGTGATAGAAGCCACGCGGCGCGAATTGCGGGTTCGGGCCGTTGCGATAGAGCGTGCCGCACAGCTCCTTCGGGATCTCGCCGGTGACCGGCAGATGATTCGCGTCGCACTCCATATGCAGCGGCGCGTAATAGCCGCGCAGGAAGGGATGGTCGGGGAAAGCCTTGGCCATGAGCGTGCCTCCGCGTCAGGAGTTTTAAGGGTAACGCTGTGAATTAATAGAACTTAACGCTGATCAGAGACGGGTGCAAGTCCCAATGCGCCCTGTCATCCCGAGCGCAGCGAGGGATCTAGGGAAGCTGCCTAGATCCCTCGCTGCGCTCGGGATGACTGGGGGCGCCGCCTCAGTTGCCGGCAGGCGGCTCCTGTGGCGGCACGAACATGCGGCCGAAGTAGATGCTGCCGGCGAGCCCGATGCCGAGGATGAACAGGCCGCTGCCCAGCACGGTCGAGGTCACGCCAAGGCTCTCGAACAGCACCGTGGCGCCGAGGCTGGCGATCAGCTGCATGCCGGCCATCAGCGCCATGCGGATGCGGAAGACGCGCGCGATGTCGGCGCCGCGGAACACGGTCTGCAGCCGCGTGATCATCGGGATGAAGAAGAACGGCCCACCAATGCCGGCGATCAGCGCGGTCAGCATCATCGCTGGCAAGAGCCAGCCGGGCTGCACTGCCCACGTCGCCAGCGCCATCAGCACGAAGCCGCCGCCCATGGCGATATAGCCGAAATACATCACCTGCAGCGGCCGGCGGAAGCGCACCGAGCCGACATAGAGATTGGCGACGAGGTCGCCCACGCCATAGGCGCCCATGATCACGCCATAGGCGGCGAGATCCTCGATGCCGAGGAAGCGCGGGTCGTAGGTCTTGACCAGCAACGCCACGCCAAGCATCAGCGTGACCATCCACGGCCCGTTCACCATGGCGTTGCTCAGCATCAGGATGGTCATCACCCGGTCGCGGAACAGCAGCAGGCGATAGCCGATCGCCATACTGGAGAGCAGGCCGCGCCAGCCCGGGTCGATCTTCGGGATGTCAGCCGGGTCGCGCTGAATGCGCGCGCGGATCGAGAACACCGCCGCCGCCGCCCACAGCATGCCCAGCGCTGTGACGGTGAGGAAATGGATGACCGGGATGATGGCTGAGAGCAGGGCTGCGATCGCCGGGCCGACCAGGCGCGCGAGACGCCACGTCGTGTCGAGCAGGCCGTTGACCGCCTGCAGCCATTGCTTGTCCCGGACCAGGGTGGGCACGACGGATTGCAGCGCCGGGGCGTAGAAGGTGCGCAGGATCGCCAGGCCGACCACCGTCGCTATCAGCAGCGCCAGGGTCACGCTGAAGAATGTGCCGACGATGACCGGCATCATCACGACCGCCGCTGACAGCAGGCTCACCGCGACCATGGTGCGGTCGGGCTTCCAGCGCTCGGCGATGGCGCCGGCGGTCAGGCCGACGACCAGCATGGTGGCGTTCTGCGCCGCGGTGACCAGGCCGGCCTGGTTGCCGGCGATCTCGACCGCGAGCCAGACGATGGCGACGCGGAAGACATCCTCGCCGATCGTCGAGGCCGCCATGCCGAGCCACAGGATGGCGATGGCGCGGTCCTTGAACGGCCGCAGGATGGGCAGCATCAGCAACGCCCAAGAAATGAACCACAGAGACACAGAGACACAGAGGAAGACAGCAACCCGCGCGCGAAGCGCGCAGCCATCTTGGTTTTCCTCTGTGTCTCTGTGTCTCTGTGGTGAATCTTCTTCACAGTCGCTTCTCGAGCACGACCTCGTAGTCGTTGAATCCTGCCTTGCGATAGGCGCGGATCGCCTGGTCGTTGTTGGCCAGTGAGCCCAGGCGCAGGCGCGTCACGCCGTGCGGCCGCACGCGACGCTCGGCCTCGGCGACGAGAATGGCGGCGATGCCGCGGCCGCGCATCTCAGCCACGACAAAGACATCGGAGATGTAGCCGAAGACGTTGGAGTCCGCGGTTTCCGCGACCGCGTCGTCATCCTCGATGCGGCAGGCCATGTAGCCGACGCGCTGATCGCCGCTCCACGCCACGACGATGCAGCCGTGATCGGTCGCGATCTTTCCATGGATCTTGTTGAAATAGGCTTCGGCAATCTCCACGCCCGGCAGGCGGGTGTCGTGCAGCGTGCGCTCGTGGTCGTTGAGCGCGGCGATGGCGTCGAGCAGGAACGGCCGGTCCGCCGGCGTGGCGTCGCGCAGGATGATGCTCAGCGCGTCCATACGCCGGCGTCCTTCGAGGTGAAGCCCAGCGCGCGGTACGTCGCGTCGACCAGCGACTGGCCGCGCTCGTTCATCAGCAGGCCAGGGCCCATGCGGTTCATGCTGTAGCCGAAGCTGAGCCCATTGGCCGGATCGGCGAAGCCCAGCGAGCCGCCGGCGCCGACATGGCCAAACGCGGCGGGTCCCATGATCACGCTGTCGCACGCCTCGCCCCAGATCTGCGGCGCGAGGCTGCGCTTGCGGTTGTCCATCGACTTCATGAAGCCCAGCGCGAAACGCGTGGGGATGCGCAGGGTTGCGTCGTCATGCGTCGCCATCGACACCTCGCCCATGCGCGCCAGGGTCGCTCTGTCGACCAGCGATCCGCCGCCATTGGCCAGGGGTGCGTACATGCCGGCCAGACCGCGCGCATTGGTGATGCCGTTGGCGGCGCCGATCTCGGCGGCATGGCCCTCGCGGCTGTTGGCGCCGCCGGGGAAGAACTTGCCGCTGTTGAATTGGAACAGCGCCGGGATCGATTGCCGATCCTTGGCCAGCGCGATCATGAACGGCGTGCGCGCGTCCTTCGAGGCGTAGACGAACGGCGTGACCGGCGCGACGCGCGGCTCGATATCTTCCGGCAGGCCGATCCAGAAATCGATGCCCAGCGGCTTGGCGATCTCCTCCTGGAAGAAAGTGCCGAGCGACTTCCCTGAGACGCGCCGCACCATCTCGCCGACCGTCCAGCCGAAGGTGAGGCCGTGATAGCCGTTGCGCGTGCCCGGCTCCCAGAACGGCGCCTCGGCCGCCAGCCGGCCGGTCATGTAGTGCCAGTCGTAGGATCGATCCTTGTCGAGGGGATCGCGGAAGACCGGCACGGCCGAGGAGTGATCGAGCATCATGCGCGTGGTGACGCGCTCTTTGCCCTGGGCGGCGAACTCCGGCCATGCCTCCATCACCGGTGCGTCGATGTCGAGCTGGCCGCGGCTGGCGAGCACATGCGCGCAAAGCGCCGTGGCGCCCTTGGTGCAGGAGAACACCACGCTCACCGTGTCGCGCGTCCATGGCGCGTTGGTCTTGGGATCGGCCAGCCCGCCCCACAGATCGACCTTGGTCTCACCGCCCACGGTGACGCAGAGCGAGGCGCCGACCTCGCCGTTGGTGCGGAAGTTGTCGATGAAGGTCCGCGCCACGCCGTCGAAGCCCGGCGTGACGTTTCCCGCGACGATCGACGTCTCGCTGAGTTTCTCCTTCAACGCGCTCATGACGTTTTCATCCCGAAGGCGCGCAGCAGGAAGCGCGCGCATTTCTCCAGGCCATGGCCGTCGATCGAGTGGCCGACGCCCTTGGCGGCATAGCTGCTGACCTCAACACCGACGGCCGTCAATCCGTTTTCGGCGCGATCCATCATCTCGAACGGCACCATAGGATCGGCGTCGCCGTGGATCAGCAGCACCGGCGGCTTCGACTTGACCTCGGCCTCCAAGGTCTCGATGCCGGGCAGCAGGCCGGAGAAGCCGACGATGCCGGCGAGCGTCTTCTCGCGGCGCAGGCCGACATGCAGCGCCATCATCGTGCCCTGCGAGAAGCCGACCAGCGCGGTATCGGCCTCGGTCAGCCCGTAATCCGCCAGCAGTTTGTCGAGGAAGGCCTCGACGAAGGGCGCCGCGCCGCGCACGCCCGCCAGCATCAGATGTGGATCCAGGCGCGAGATGCCGAACCACTGATAGCCGAAGGGATTGCCGTCGCAGGGATAGGGCGCGTTGGGCGCGTGGAAGACCACGTCGGGCATCAGCGGTGCCAGCGGCTCGGCCAGGCCGATCAGGTCGTTACCGTCGGCGCCGTAGCCGTGCAGCAGGATCACCAGCTTCTTCGGCTTGCCGCCGCTGACGGGGTCGTGCACCGCGCCTTCGAGTTCGAACATCAGGACCTCCGACGCGGTGCGGACTTCTTCTTCGCCGCCTTCTTCTTCTTCGCGATCTTCTTCTTGGCGGGCTTCTTTTTCGCGGCAGGCTTCTTGGGCGCAGCGGCGCGCGCGGCCTTGCGCTCTTCTTTCGCCACGCGCTCCGCCTCGCGCCGCGCGACGGCGGCGGGGCTGTCGCTGAAATCCGGCATGTTGTGGCGATAGTGCCAGAGGAACAGCGAGGCCACCGTGCGCCACGGCCGCCAGGCCTCGGCCATCTTCAGCAGCCTCGCGGGATCCGGGCGGCGGCGCAGACCGAAGAAATGCTGGGCGGCGACGATGATGCCCAGATCATTGGCCGGCATGACGTCGGGCCGGCCGAGCGCGAACATCATGTAGATCTCGGCGGTCCAGCGGCCGATGCCCTTGGCCTGGGTCAGCATGGCGATCACGGCCTCGTCGTCGAGCTCCGGCAGCGCCTCGAAGACGATGCGCTTCTCCGCCGTATCGAGCGCCAGCGAGCGCGCGAATTTCGCCTTGTTGTTGGACAGGCCACAGGCGCGCAACTGCTCGTCGCTGAACGCCAGCAGCCGTTCCGGCGACATCGGATTCACCAGGGCGGCGACGCGATCCCAGATGCTGCGCGCGGCGTAGACCGAGACCTGCTGGCCGACGATGGCGCGCAGCAGCGCGGCGTAGCCTTCCTCGGCGCGGCGCAACGGCGGTTGGCCGTAGGTCGCGAGTCCGGCGGCGAAGCGCGGATCGATGGCGCCCAGCGCCGTCATGCCCTCCAGGACGTGTTGATCGGTGAGACGAAACGGAATCGACATGCGTCGCGACATAGCACGACGCTTCAAGTCACGCTAACGTCGCGACCCATGCCCTCCGTGGTCACCCGCTTCGCGCCCAGTCCGACCGGCTACCTTCATCTCGGCCACGCCTTCTCCGCGCTCACCGCCTGGCACGCCGCGCGCGATGTCGGCGGAAGCTTCCTGCTGCGCATCGAGGATATCGACATCCGCCGCTGCAAAGCGGAATTCACTGAAGCGATCCTGGTCGATCTCGCCTGGCTGGGCCTCGACTGGGACGGCGCGGTGCGGCGCCAGAGCCAGCACTTCGACGATTATGGCGCCGCGCTCGATCGCCTCGGCGGCCTGGGGCTGGTCTATCCCTGCTTCTGCACCCGCGCCGATATCGCCGCGGCGACCAGCGCGCCGCATGGTCCCGACGGTCCACTCTACCCCGGCACCTGCCGCCACCGGTCACCGGACGAACGGCGCGAGCTGATGCGAGCCGGCACCGAGTTCGCGTTGCGCCTTGACGCTGAGAAGGCGGCGGCCGCCGCCGGGCCGTACGGCTTCCACGATGCGCGGCACGGCGACGTCAAGGGCGAGCCGCTGCTGTTCGGCGACGTGGTGATCGCGCGCAAAGACACGCCGACCAGCTACCATCTCGCCGTCACCGTCGACGACCATCTGCAGGGCGTCACCCTGGTGACGCGCGGCGAGGATCTCTTTGCCGCCACGCATGTTCATGTGCTGCTGCAGCGCCTGCTGGGCTACGCCACGCCGCGCTACGCCCATCACCGGCTGCTCACCGACGCTGATGGCCGCCGCTTCGCCAAGCGCGACCGCGCGTTGACGCTGAGGGCGATGCGCGAGGCGGGCGCGACGCCAGAGAGCGTTCGACAGCAGGCCGGATTCACTTAGCCCTTGCTTCCCCTGCGAAGGAAGGTAGCTACACCTTCTTTTTCTTCTTCTTCTTGACCTCCGTGTACTTGCCGAACATCTGCACAAGCGGCGGCAGGCCGTTCATATAGCCCTGGAGTTCTTCCTCGACCTCGTCCTTGGTCATGAACGGAAAGCGCGCCCAGATGTCGGAGGTCGACTTGATCATCTGGGTCCAGTACCAGAATCGCGGCCCGGCCGGATCGATCAGGAAGGGGCTGGTGTCCGGCGTATAGGGATGGCGCGTGACATAGGGATTCGTGTTGCCGTGTCCCGCGCAGCTATGGCCCCAGAAGGTGACGGTATTGCCGAGCTGCGTGGCGAGCTTTTTGCAGTAGCCGTCGTGGCCGCCGAGCTGGCAGGCATAGAAGATCACCTGGCAGCCCGGCGCGGCGGCCACCTTGATCGCCTCGGCCAGCTTCTGAATGTCGCTGACGCCGATATTGGCCGAGCCGATCCGGTTGCGATCGCCGTGGCCGAAATAGGCGATCACGTCGAGCATGGTCGACTTCTTGATGGCGTTGAGCATCTTGTTGCGGTCGTCGACATCGTCCAGCAGGACCGGCTTGTCGAGGCCGTACAGGTTCGCGAAGTACTTCGCGCCGGGAACAAAGACGCCGCTGGCGTCCTTATAGCCGCGGCCGGTTTCGGGATTGATGCCTGCCTTGTTGACGCTCTGAGCCAGAACCAGACCGCGCATTGATCGTCTCCCCCGTCGTCTTGAGATATTCTCTTATCGCCGCTCCAAGCGTTCTGCGCTGTTCCCCACGGCACACCCGATCACGCGGCGTCGCAATCGTGCCTGGGCGCGTTGCGGCGCGCCCAGGCGTCGAGCAGCGGGCCGTAGGCCGGCGCCAGCGGCGGGTTCACCATCTTCAGAATCGCGGCCAGCGCGTAGCAATTGGCCGGACGCGTGGACCACGAATCGAGCATCGGGCCGTAGAGCTCGGCGACCGGCGGGTTCACGCGCTTGAGGATACCCGCCAGCACCCGCAGGCTGCCCAGGCCGGGCGCGCAGTCGGCGAGCCGCAGCCAGTCGTCGAGCGACGTGCCATAGGCCGACGCCTGGCCGGGATTGATCTGTCTGATGATGCGGACCAGCTCTTCGCGGCTGGCGACTGAGAGGAAAGCGGACATGGTGGCCTCCGTCGCGGGAGGCCATCTTGACCGCTGATCATCGCGATCGCCTGTTCCCTGGGGAACAGGATCATGCCCTCAGAGGACGACCAGGCCGTCGTCGCTCTCCGCTGTCGCTGTGCCGAGTCTCGAGCACAGGGCGCGCATATGGCCGACCATCTCGCGATAGCGCGCGCCTTTCGCCAGACGCAGCGGCTGCGGCTGCGTGATGACGGGCACGAGCTTGAGGCGGAGGCGCTCGCCGCCGCGCACGTCGAGAAGCCAGATGAAGGTCGAGGTCGTGCGGCGGAACGGAATCTTCCAATAGTCGTCAATGAAGTTGCCGGTGTCATAGAGTATGAGGCCGGCGCCCTGCCGCTCGACGCCTTGCGCCACGTGAGCGGAGTGTCCATGGACGATGTCGACGCCGGCGCCGATGGCGTCGCGGGCGAAGGCACGGAAGCGCGCGCTCGGTGACCGCCGAAGATTCGGTCCCCAGTGAACGGAGAGCACGATCAGGCTTGCGCCCGCGCGCTTCAGATCGGACACGGACCGGGTGATCCAGTCGAGATTGCCCCCGCGAAACTCGAGGACATGGGTTCCGGGGGACTCGGCTGTCGCCGCGAACTCCGGCATGCCGTCGGTCGCCGCGAGAAGTCCGATTTTCACGCCAGCGATGTCGAGGATCCTGCCGGCGCTGGCCTCGGCCAGGTCGCGGCCGGCGCCCACCGCTGTGATCGCCCCGCCCCGCAGTGCCGCCAGCGTGTCCATCAGGCCGCGCTCGCCGTAATCGAGCATGTGGTTGTTCGCCAGGCAGACCGCGCGCACGTTGCCCGCCCGCAGGAGCTTCACCGCGTTGGGTGGTGCCTTGAAATGATAGAATTTGAAGGTCCGCCGCCACCGTGTGGTGCTCGTCGTGATCGGACTTTCGAGATTGGCGATGACCGCATCCGCTCGGCGCAGGTGATCGAGGCAGTCGCCGAACAGCCAGGACGGGTCGTGTTCCTCCAGCGCGGCACCGACATCACCGCCAAGCATGAGGTCGCCGAGGAAGGCCAGGGTCGTCATCGAGCCGCCAAGACTAGCCAGGGCAGAACGATGGCGACAAGCGGCACCGTCATCGGAAAGACGGTACCGCCTGAGCTGGTGGCGGGACCGCGAACGGGCCGCGCTCCTACACCGCCTTGCGCGCGCGCAGATCGGCGATGGCGGCGGAGTCGTAGCCCAGCTCGGCGAGGATCTCGTCGGTGTGCTCGCCGGCCTCCGGTGCGCCGTGATGCGTGTCCAACGCCGTGCGGCTCATGCCGATCGGCTGGTTCACCAGATGGATCTCGCCCAGCTTGGGATGCTGGACCGCGACCTCCATCTTGTTGTGGATCACCTGCGCGTCGGCGAAGACCTGGTCCATCGAGTAGATGTGGCCGCAGGGCACGCCGCCCTTGTTCAGCGCGTCGACCCAGTGCTGGCTGGTGTTGGTTTTCGTGATCGCGTTGATCTGCGCGTTCATCTCGACGCGGTTCTTCGAGCGGTCGGCGGGGGTGACGAAACGCGGGTCGGTCTTCCAGTCCTCGCGCCCCATGATGGCGCAGAAGCGTTCCCAGATCGCGCCCGGCGAGGTGGCGATGTTGATGTGGCCGTCGCTGGTGACGAACACACCCGTCGGGATGCCGGTGGGATGATCGTTACCGGCCTGCGGCGGCACCTTGCGGTCCATGGTCCAGCGCGCCGCCTGGAAGTCGCACAGCGCCAAGAGCGCCTGCAGCAGCGAGGTGTGCACCCACTGACCCTCGCCCGAGGTCTCGCGTTCGAGCAGGGCGGCGAGGATGCCGAAGGACAGGTAGACGCCGGCGCTGGAATCGGCGACGGCGATGCCGGCGCGCACCGGTCCCTGGCCGGGCAGGCCGGTGACCGACATCAGGCCGCTCATGCCCTGGGCGATCTGGTCGTAGCCGGGACGGTTGGCGTAGGGGCCGCTCTGGCCGAAGCCGGAGATGCTGCCCAGCACGATGCGCTTGTTGATCGAACGCAAGGTCTCGTAGTCCAGGCCCAGCCGCTTCTTCACGTCGGGCCTGTAGTTCTCGACCACGACGTCCGAGACCTTCACCAGCTTGTGCAGGACCGCGCGGCCTTCCTCGGTCTTGAGGTTGAGCGTGATCGAGCGCCGGTTGCGCTGCAGGTTCTGGAAGTCGCTGCCGTGCCGGCCGCCGCCCAGGATCTCGACGGTGCCCGAATCCTCGATCTTGATGACATCGGCGCCCCAATCGGCGAGCTGGCGCGCCGCCGTCGGTCCAGCGCGGGCGCGGGTGAGGTCGAGGACCTTGAAGCGGGCCAGGGGTCCGCTGCGGCGGCTACGCGTATCGGGCATCGGTCGAGCGTCTCGTGGTTTGGGCCAACTCTGTTAGCATCGCGCGGAACCAACACCGCTGTCGAGGAGCCGGCCATGGCGCATCCGACTGATCCGAATTGCGTCTTCTGCAAGATTGTCGCCGGCGCGATCCCGTGCTTCCGCCTGTATGAGGACGACGACACCATCGCCTTCATGGACATCAATCCGGCCAACGAGGGCCATGCGCTCGCCGTCGCCAAGGGCCACTGGCCGACCGTGCACGACATCCCCGCCGACGTGCTGGGCGCCGTCGCGCAGACGGCGCAGCGTGTATCGAAGGCGGTGCACAAGACCCTGTCGCCCGACGGCATCAACCTGATCCAGGCCAACGGCCCGGGCGCGGCGCAGAGCGTGCCGCACCTGCATATCCACATCCTGCCGCGCTGGCAGAGTGACGGCCTGGCGATCAACTGGCACCCCAAGCCGGGCGACATGGCGAAGATCAAGGCCCTGCACGCGCGCATCCTGGCGAACATGGGGTGACTCCGGCGGGTCGCGATTCGCATGGTTTCCTATCGTCCCGTGTCCAGCGCCGGCCACCTTTGGCGGTGATGGCGCCTCGGGCGCGCCCATCGCACATGGTTTGCTATTGTTTTCCTTCTCCCCGCGCATGCGGGGAGAAGGGCTGGAGGCGATAGCCGCGAACTTGGCCTGCGCCTGGGTCAGCGCGGCCAGCGCCGCGTCGCGCTCTTTCTCGGCCTCGATCAGCCTGATCGTCGCCTCCCGCCAGTCTCCCGCGAGCTTGGCGATCGCGTGCTCGTAGCGCGCGCGATCCGCCGATGGCAGCGTCGGCTCGGTCCGTTCGGCGAACAGCCCCATACGATCCGTCAGCGCGGCCAGCGCCCGCAGCTTGTGTAGCTTCAAGCGCACCTGTTGCTCTGGTTTTCTATGGTTTGAGACCTTCAACTCGACGATTCCGGCGCGCTGCGCCCGGCTCGCCTTGTCCAGGTCGATGCGCGGGCGGCCGTCCTCCTCGACCTGGATGTAGTCGTCGATATTGGCGAAGGCGATCCGGGCGTATTCGCGCCCGATGCGCGCGACAGAGAGTTCCAGCGCGGCGGCGACGCGCTGGCGGCCGACCGTGACGGCGGCCTCTATATGGGGCTGGCGCAGCAGCCGGGAGGCGCTGGGCTGGGCGCCGCGCGGGGAGTAGCCGGCGCGGATATAGGCGCGGGTGGCGTTGCCGTCCTTGAGGAACTCCAGGACGAAGCGCTCGTGACGGGGTGAGATGACTCTGACCTCACCCTGAGGAGCGCCGATGGGCGCGTCTCGAAGGGTGGGCGACGATTCGGTGTGTGGCCCATGCTTCGAGACGGCCGCAAGCGCGGCCTCCTCAGCATGAGGTCGGGGATTGGGCGAGAGGGGCGTAGTTTGGTCGGCCATACCGACCAGGATACGCCCACGCGCCGAAACCCTCGATTTCCGCCGCTACGAGCGTCGAACTGGGGGACAAGGTCGTTGGGAGACCGGGCTTTCTGTTTTCGGGCCGCACCGCTCCAGCGACGCTTATGATGCGTCGCTGGAGCGACGCGACCCGAAGGCGGCGGCAAACCAGAGGCGATCATCCTGCCCCGTCGGCGGCGGAAGGGAGGAGAAAGTCGCCAACGCAGGCCGAGGCGTGCTTAGATCGCGTTACGGATTTGTGTCATTGGGGAGGATCTCATGCGCGCGACACGCGCCGCCGGGCTGATCGCCGGTCTGACCATCGCCGCGCTCGGCACGCCCGCGCTCGGCCAGGGCAAGCTCAACATGTACTGCACCGCCAACGAGGAGTGGTGCAAGGTCATGGCCAACGAGTTCAACAAGAAGACCGGCATCGACATCGCCTTCACGCGCCGCGGCACCGGCGAGACCTACGCGATGATCAAGGCCGAGAAGGACAATCCCAAGGGCGACGTCTGGTGGGGCGGCACCGGCGATCCCCATCTGCAGGCGGCCGAGGAGAAGCTCACCGTCAAGTACGAGCCGGCGGTGCTGAAGGAGCTGCATCCCTGGGCCAAGGCGCAGTGGGATCGCAGCGGCGGCCGCACGGTCGGCATCTACATGGGCGCCATCGGCTTCGTCTACAACAAGGAGGTCGCGGCCAAGAAGGGCGTGACGCCGCCGGCGTGCTGGGCCGATCTGCTGAAGCCGGAATTCAAGGGCGAGATCCAGATGCCCAACCCGCATTCGTCGGGCACCGCCTACACGACGATCGCCACGCTGGTGCAGCTCTGGGGCGAGGACAAGGCCTTCGACTACCTGAAGAAGCTGCACGCCAGCATCAACCAGTACACCAAGCAGGGGCCGGCGCCGGGCCAGGCCGCGGCGCGCGGCGAGACCATGATCGCCATCACCTTCCTGCACGACGGCGCCATGAGCAAGCGGCGCGGCTTTCCGGTCGAAGGCGTGGCGCCGTGCGAGGGCACGGGCTACGAGATCGGCTCGATGTCGATCATCGACGGCGCGCGCAATCTCGCCAACGCCAAGCGCTACTACGACTTCGCGCTGTCGGTCGACGGCCAGCGCCTGGCCGATGCCGGCGAGAGCTACCAGGCGCCGTCGAACAGGGGCACGCCGCCGTCGCCGTACTCGCCCGATCTGTCGAAGATCAAGCTGATCGACTACGACTTCGCCAAGTACGGCTCGAGCGCTGAGCGCCGCCGCCTGCTGGCGCGCTGGGACGCCGAGCTGAAGGTCGGCGCGCCGAAGTAAGCTAATGTCGCGCGCCGCACGCTGGTGGCTCGCCGTCGGCTGGGCGGCGATGCTGCTGCTGCCGTGGTACGCGCTCGAGGACGGTCTTTTCTCGCTCGCCTGGCTGCGCGATCCCTGGGGCGAGGACGCCGCGCCACTGATCGTGCAGGTCCTGCGCCACGGCCGCATCTGGCTGGCGCCGCTGCTGCTGGCTTTCGCCGTTCCATTGCTCTTCTACCTTCCCCCGCTGGCGGGGGAAGGTGGCGCGAAGCGCCGGATGGCCAGCGGTGTGCTCATGCTCTGTGGCGCGCTGGGGCTTGTCTGGTTGTTCGGCCAGGGCTTCGCCATCGGCGCGCGCGGCCTGAGCTGGGGCTGGGCGAAAGAGCTCTACGGCGATTTCGAGGGCCGTCAATTCGGCCTCGGTTACGGTGGCATGATCGTCGCCGTCGCGCTGCTCTTCCTGCTCACCGAAGGCTGGGCGATGCGCGGCGCGTTGCGCGGCGACGCCTTCGTGCTGGGCTCGATCGGCCTCGTCGTCGCCACCACGATGCTCTTCGTCTTCCTGCCTGTCGGCCTCGTGCTCGTGGGCGCGGCGCGCGTCGAGGACGGCTGGTCGCTGCTCGCCGTGGCCAAGCGCGTCACGTCGTCGGACATCTGGTCGCTGGGCTGCTTCGCCGGCGCCACCTGCGGCACGTTCTGGAAGACGCTGCTACTCGCCGTCGTGGTCGGCGCGCTGTCGACAGCGCTGGGCACCGCCTTCGCGCTGCTCGCCGTGCGCATGGGCTTTCGCTGGCAGGGCGCGCTGCGGCTGTTCGCGCTGCTGCCGATCATCACGCCGCCCTTCGTCGTCGGCCTCGCCATCATCCTGCTGGTCGGCCGCACCGGCGCGCTGACGGTGCTGATGGACGACTGGCTCGGCATCCCGCCGACGCGCTGGATCTACGGTTTCCCCGGCATGGCGCTGGCGCAGACGCTCAGCTTCACGCCCATCGCCTTCCTGATCATGATCGGCGTGGTGCAGGGCATCAGCCCGACCATGGAGGAGGCGGCGCTGACCTTGCGCGCCTCGCCGGCGCGGTTGTTCCGCACCATCACCCTGCCGCTGATGCGCCCCGGCCTCGCCAATGCCTTCCTGGTCGGTGTGCTCGAGAGCATCTCCGATCTCGGCAATCCGGTGATCCTCGCCGGCAACTACGATGTGCTCTCGGTGCAGATCTATTTCGCGCTGGTCGGCGCGCAGGTCGATGGCGGCCGCGCCGCTGGCCTCGCCATCGTGTTGCTCGGCCTGGCGCTGGCGGTCTTCGTGCTGCAGGCCTTCTGGCTCGGCAACCGCTCCTACACCACCGTCGCCGGCAAGGGCGATGCCGGCACGCACGCGCCGCTACCGCGGGCGATCCGCCGCGCCGTTTACTGGACCACGCTGCCGTGGATCGGTTTCACCATCGCGGTCTACGCCACCATCGCCTTCGGCGGCTTCGTCACCAATGTCGGCCGCGATCACTCCTTCACCTTGAGCCATTTCGTCGATCTGTTCTCGATCGAGACCGGCGCCGGCGGCCTCGCGTGGACCGGCGGCGCGTGGAAGTCGCTGGGCACGACGCTCGAAACCGCATTGATCGCGGCACCACTCACTGCGCTGCTCGGCCTGCTCACCGCCTATGTGCTGGCGCGCCAGGTCTTCGCCGGTAAGGGCGCCTTCGAGTTCATCACCATGCTGAGCTTCGCCATTCCCGGCACGGTGATCGGGCTGAGCTACATCGTCGCCTTCAACACGCCGCCGGTCGAGCTCACCGGCACCATGGCGATCCTGGTGATCTGCTTCATCTTCCGCGATATGCCGGTCGGTATCCGCGCCGGCGTCGCGGCGCTCAGCCAGATCGACCGCAGCCTCGACGAGAGCTCACTCACCCTGCGCCATGGCGGCTTCGCCACGGTGCGCCGCGTGATCCTGCCATTGATTCGCCCGGCGATTGTCGCCGCTTTGGTCTTCGGCCTGGTGCGCGCCATGACCTCGCTGTCGGCGGTGATCTTCCTCGCCACGGCGCGACACAACCTGTCGACGACCTACATCGTGGCGCAGATCGAGACGGCGCGCTTCGGCACGGCGATCGCCTATTCGGCGGCGCTGATCGCCATCATGGCGGCGCTGATTCTGATCATCCAATGGCTGGTCGGCGAGCGCCGCCTGGGCCGCCGCGCGCTGCAGACATGACCCGGACGCATCCATGAGCACGCCCGCCGCCGTCGAATTCGCCAATGTCAGCCGCCGCTTCGGCGCGGTGGTCGCCGTCGACTCGATCTCCTTTCGCGTCGAGCCCGGCAGCCTTGTGACGCTGCTCGGCCCCTCGGGCTGCGGCAAGACCACGACCTTGCGCATGATCGCCGGGCTGGAGATGCCCAGCGACGGCACCATCCGCATCGGCGAGCGCGACGTCACACGCATCTCGGCGGCCGAGCGCGACGTGTCGATGGTGTTCCAGTCCTACGCGCTCTTCCCGCACATGAACGTGCTGGAAAACGTCGGCTATGGCCTCGCCGTCTCGCCCATGACGGCGGCGCAACGCGACGAGAAGGCGCGCGCCTTCCTGCGCAAAGTCGGGCTGGAGGGCTACGAGCGGCGCCAGATCGGCGCGCTGTCGGGCGGCCAGCAGCAGCGCGTGGCGTTGGCGCGCGCGCTGGTGCTCGAGCCGCAGGTGCTGCTGTTCGACGAGCCGCTCAGCAACCTCGACGCCAAATTGCGCCGGCGCATGCGCGACGAGATCCGCGACTTGCAGCGCGAGCTGGGCATCACCGCGGTCTATGTCACGCACGACCAGGAGGAGGCGATGGCCGTCTCCGACCGGATCGTGGTGATGAAGGACGGCCACATCGCGCAGATGGGCGCGCCCGAGCAGCTCTACGAGGCGCCGGTCGACCGCTTCGTCGCCGATTTCATCGGTGGCGCGAACCTTGTCGATTGCGAGATCGCCGTCGTCGAGGGCGACATGATGCGCGTCGCTGTCGGCGGCACGACTTTATCTCTGCCGGCGCGCGGCCTGCGCACCGGCCCTGCGACGCTCGCCATCCGCTACGCCGCCGTGCGCCTGGTGGCGGGCGGCGGTGGGGCATTGACCGGCGCCGTGCGCAAAGCCACCTATCTCGGCTCGCACTGGGAATTCACGATCGACTCGCCGATCGGCGAACTGTTCGTCGTCGAGGCGGATCTCACCAATCGCCTGAAAGCCGGCGTGCCCGTCGCCATCACCTTCCGCGATCGCGGTCTGGCGTTGGTGGCGCGCTAGTTGAGCGACGGAAGGGGGATGTCGAAGACGGACTCCTGCGTTCGTCTTCGACATCCCCCTTCCGCCCTTCGGGCACCTTCCCCCTCCGGGGGAAGGGAAGAGGTCACTGTCTGTCCGCCGCCTTCATCTCCTCCACCCGCCGCGCGATCTCGTCGAAGTCGAGCAGGCCGACGGGATTATCGCGGCGCGGGCTGAAGAGGCGGGCATAGGCGAAGCGTTCACGGCTGACCTCCTCCAGGCGTTTCAGTTCGTCCAAAGGCTCAACGTGGTCATCGACGCGCCAGTCGAAGTCGGGATAGTCCTCGGTCGAGACGATCTTCAGCGCCGCCGACTGCTTGCCGCGCTTGTCGCCGCCCACCGCCTCGCCGGCGCGCAGCGACTCGATCAGGCGGCGCGGGAAGGAGAGTTGCGGGTTGGCCTCGTAGAAGCGCGCCGTTTCCTCGATCACCTGCGGCCCGGCCAGCATGTTGCCGGCGACCGAGAAGGTCTCGCGCACGAGATGGCCGCACCAGTCCACGCATTGCGCGCCGGTATGGGCGGCGATGCCGCCGCGCGAATCCTGGATGTGCAGTTGGCGATGATCGCGGCCCTCGTCGGCGGCGGTCAACAGGCGCACCGCGTCGGCGGCGCCCACGCCCGCGCGCAGCAGGCGGATGCCGCGCGTGCCGTACATCGCGTTGGTGTTGGCCTGTGTCGCGATGGCGCCGACACCGCTCTCCATATGCGGCACGCGCGAGCCAACGCAGAACGACTTGGTAGCGACGCAGATGCCGAACGCGCCGCTCTTGGGGTCACGCGCGATGATGGACCAGGTCATGGAAGTCCCCTTCTTTCGTGAAGGGGAGACTATCAGGCCGCGGGCGGCAGGCTCACCCATTCCGGCACGATCGGATTCAGCGTCGCTTCGCCGGCTGTCAGCTTTGCCCCGGAGCCGCGCGCTTTGTCGAGCGCCTCGAGCCGCAGCAGCGCCAGACCCTGCGTGCCCAAGCCCGAGCGCATCTCGCCGGCCTCCTGGCCGTTGATCGTCACCACCGTGCCGGGTGCCGGCATCGGGCCGTCGACGGCTACCGGCAACAGGCGCTTCTTCACCAGCCCGCGATACTTGGTGCGGGCGGTAAGCTCCTGGCCCATGTAGCAGCCCTTCTTCCAGTCGACACCATGCAGCTCGTCGAAGCCGCTTTCGAGCAGCAGCGCCTTCTCGACCGGCAGGTCGCGGCTGCCATCCGGCACACCCAGGGTCAGGCGCACATGGTCCCAGGACTCGAACGGCGCCGGCGCGAAGCCGCGCGTCGGCAGCATGGTGGCGATGTGACCATCAGGCGCGATCACTCGCACGCCCAGGCCGGACAGGCGCGGATCGACATAGGCGACGGCGTCGTCGATCGCGATCGCCGCACCCGGTTCGTCGCGCAGTCCCAGCGCGGCGGCGGCGCCCACGCCATGCGCGGCGGCGACTTCCCAACCGGTGCCGCGATTCTCGACCGTCACCTTCGAGCGCAGCTTGTACATCGTGAGCTTCTTGGCGAGGTCGGCGGCGCGGTCGCGCTCGACCTCGAGCAGCAGCGTGTTGCCCGCCTCGACGATGAACATATCGAACAGGAAGCGGCCCTGCGGCGTGAGCAGCGCGGCGTAGATCGCCCGATCGGGCGCCACGCGGCCGACGTCGTTCGACACCAGCCCCTGCAGGAAGTCGCGGCGGTCATCGCCCGACACCGCGACCACGCCGCGGTGACCGAGGGACGAGAAACTGAGCGCCGTCATGGTCGCTGAACTCCTGATGGTCTTGACCCATGAAGGTGGGCAGCGAACGCGCCGCCCGCAAGGGCCTTTCGCGCATCAGGTGCGCGGGCTATCAAGCCTTCACTCCCTCTCCCCGCAGGCGGGGAGAGGGAGGTAATCGGGAGCAGGGCATGGCGGACAACTACGATCTGATCGTCGCTGGCGGCGAGTGTTTCACCACGGCGGGGTTGGTGCGGGCCGATATTGGCGTCCGCGGCGGCCGCTTCGTGGCGATCGGCGATCTGTCGGCGGCGTCGGCTGGCGAGCGTTTCGATGCGCGCGGGCTGACCGTGCTGCCCGGCGTGATCGACAGCCAGGTGCATTTCCGCGAGCCCGGGCTGGAGCACAAGGAGGACCTCGAAAGCGGCACGCGCGGCGCTGTGCTCGGCGGCGTCACCGCCGTGTTCGAGATGCCCAACACCAAGCCCAGCACGCTGACCGCCGAGGATCTCGCGGCCAAGCTGGCGCTGGCCAAGGGCCGGGCCTGGTGCGACTACGCCTTCTACATGGGCGGCTCGGCCGAGAACGTCGAACAGTTGCCGATGCTGGAGCGCCTGCCGGGCTGCTGCGGCGTGAAGGTCTTCATGGGCGCCTCGACTGGCACCTTGCTGGTCCCCGATGATCCGACGCTCGATCGCATTCTCGCCCACGGCGCGCGCCGCATGGCGGTGCATTGCGAGGACGAGGAGCGCATGAACGCGCGCAAGCATCTGGGCAAGGTGCCGGGCGCCACGGCGCATCTGCATCCCGTCATGCGCGATGTCGAGTCGGCGCTGATCGCAACGCAGCGCCTGATCCGCCTGGCACGCAAGCACGGCCGGCGGGTGCATGTGCTGCACGTGACGACCGAGGAGGAGATGGCTTTCCTCGCCGATCACAAGGACGTCGCCAGCGTCGAGGCCACGCCGCAGCATCTCACCTTGTTCGCACCGGATTGCTACGACCGGCTGGGTACCTTCGCGCAGATGAACCCGCCGATCCGCGAAGCCCGCCATCGCGAGGGGCTGTGGCGCGCGGTGCGCGACGGCACGGTCGATGTCATCGGCTCCGATCACGCGCCGCATACAAAGGAGGAGAAGTCGCAGCCGTTCCCGAACTCACCCTCCGGGATGCCCGGCGTGCAGACCCTGCTGCCGCTGCTGCTCGATCATCTCGCCGCCGGCCGCTTGACGTTGGCGCGCCTGGTCGACCTGACGTCGGGCGGCGCGCAGCGTATCTTCGGCCTGGCGCGCAAGGGTCGCATCGCGTTGGGCTACGACGCGGATCTCACCGTGGTCGATCTGAAGTCGAAGCGCGAAATCACCGAGAAATGGATGGCGACCAAATCGGGCTGGACGCCGTATGCCGGCATGACGGTGACCGGCTGGCCCAAGGCGACGATCATCCGCGGCCGCGTGGTGATGCGCGAGGATGAGCTGATCGGCCCGCCGGCGGGCGAGGCGCTGCGCTTCATGGAGACGCTGCGGCCAGAAGTCTGATCCCTTCCCCCGGAGGGGGAAGGTGCCCGAAGGGCGGAAGGGGGATGTCGAAGACGAACAACGGAGTCCGTCTTCGACATCCCCCATCCGTCGCTGCGCGCCACCTTCCCCCTCCGGGGGAAGGTTAAAGAGAAGAGGAGAAAGCGAGTATGACGACGTTCAAGGCGCTGGTGTCGGAGCAGGGCGCCGATCGCAAGGTGACGAGCGCGGTGCGCGAGCTCGACGCGGCGCAACTGCCTGATGGCGACGTGACGGTGAAGGTCGAGTACTCGACCTTGAACTATAAGGACGGGTTGGTGCTGACCTCGGGTGGCGGGCTGGTGAAGACCTGGCCGCATGTCGGCGGCATCGACTTCGCGGGCACCGTCGAGGAGTCATCGAACGCCGGCTTCAAGCCCGGCGACCGCGTCGTGCTCAATGGCTATCGCGTCGGCGAGCTGCATTGGGGTGGTTACACGACCAAGGCGCGGGTGAAGGGCGACTGGCTGGTGAAGCTGCCGGCGGCGATCTCGACCAAGCGCGCCATGGCGATCGGCACCGCCGGCTACACCTCGATGCTCTGCGTCGCGGCGCTGGAGCGGCGTGGGCTGAAGCCGTCGCAGGGCGAGGTGCTGGTCACCGGCGCGGCTGGCGGCGTCGGCAGCGTCGCGGTCGCGATCCTGGCCAAGCTCGGCTACCAGGTCGTCGCCGCCACCGGCCGGCCGAGCGAGGCCGACTATCTCAAGGGCCTGGGCGCGGCGACGATCATGGAGCGCAAGGAGCTGACCGAGGCGCCCGACCGGCCATTGCTTTCGGAGCGCTTCGCTGGCGTCGTCGACACAGTCTCTGGCGTCATGCTGGCGCGCGCACTGGCGATGGTGAAGTACGGCGGCGCGGCGGCGGTCTGCGGCCTGGCCGGCGGTCCAGCGTTCCCGGGCAACATCCTGCCCTTCATCCTGCGCGGCGTGTCGGTGCTGGGCATCGAATCGGTGATGCTGCCGATGGCGCCACGCGTCGAGGCCTGGAAGCGCCTGGCCACCGACCTGCCGCTCGACAAGCTCGACGCCATGGTGGTGGGCGCGACGCTCGCCGACTTGCCCGGCCTGGCGCCGAAGATCCTCAAGGGCGAGGTGCGCGGCCGCGTCGTCGTCGACGTCAACGCGTAGCGCATGATTCGACTGATCTGTCATTCCGAGCGCGGCGAGGAATCTAGATCCCTCGCTGCGCTCGGGATGACAGTGCGGTGAGACCATGCCCGCGCGCCTGCCGCCGCTGGGTGCCATCGAGGCCTTCGCGGCGGCGGCGCGCACGCTCTCCTTTACCGAGGCCGCGCGCGAGCTGAACCTCACCGCCTCGGCGATCAGCCGGCGCGTGGCGCAGCTCGAGCACACGCTCGAGGTGGCGCTGTTTCATCGCGTCACGCGTGGCCTGCGGCTGACCACGGCGGGCGAGAGCTACCTCGCCGCGATCGCGCCGGCGTTGGAGCAGCTGCGCGCCGCCGGCGCGGCGCTGGCGCCGGCCGCGCGTGGCGGCACGGTGCGGCTCGCGACCTTGCCGTCCTTCGCCGCGCTTTGGTTGTTCCCGCGGCTGGCCGCCTTGGAGGTGGCGCATCCCGGCATCGACCTGCGCGTCTCGACCGTGGCGCGCGCGCCCGATGCGACACGCGACGATATCGATCTCGCCGTCGCCATCGGCACCGGCGATTGGCGCGACTGGGCTTCGCAGAAGTTGATGGCGATGCGCTGCCGCCCTGTCTGCGCGCCATCCTTGCGTGAGAGCCTGCGCAAGCCCGCCGATCTCGAACGTCACACTTTGCTGGGCGTCAGCCAGCCGCGGGGTTTCTGGCGGCGCTGGTGCCGCGAGGCCGGGCTGCCGCCGTTCGCGCCGCGCCGGACCTTACGCTTCGACGGCCTGCATCTGCTCTACGAGGCGGCCGCGAGCGGCCTGGGCGTGGCGCTGGCCTTCGACGATCTGGTCGCGCCCTATCTCGCCGATGGTCGCTTGGTTGAGCCGTTCGACCACAGCTTCGTGCCCGACCAGGCGTATCACCTGCTGGCGCGGCCGGGCGAACGGCGCCGCGCCGTGCGCATCGTGCGCGACTGGCTGCTGCGGGCCTGACGCGTGCGCACGACGCACGCATGCGTGCGCGGTGTGCGTTTGTGCGAGAGGTTGGTGGGTCTGTAGCCGTGGGCCATGTCGGATCTGCCTCAGGGATACACGCCGTTCGCGCGCTCCAGCCCGTTCCTCGACGCTGTGGGGCCATTGTTCCAGAAGATCGAGGGCGACACGCTGCTGCTTGGCCTGCGCATCGAGGAACGCCATTGCAATCGGCGCGGCTACGCGCATGGCGGTCTGCTGGTGACGCTCGCCGACCTGGTGCTCGGCTACAATCTCGTGCGCGCCAGCGGCAGCTCGGGTGGCACCACCGTGAACCTCAGCACCGATTTCGCCGGCGCCGCGCGGCTGGGCGATTGGGTCGAGGCGCGTGCCGACGTGCAGAAGGCCAAGGGCAGCGTCGCTTTCGCCAATTGCTATATCAGTGTCGGCGATCGCCGCATCGTGCGGGCCAGCGGCATCTTCCACATCGCCGAGCCGAAGGGCTGAGCGTTACGCCCCGCGGCCGCTCCGCGCGATCATCGTCCCTCCTTGCGCAGGCGCTCGATCACCGCCGGCGGCGCGCCGCGGTCGACCACCTCGCGCAGGGCGAAGCTCGACTGGATGCGCGCGACGCGTGGCAGCATGGAGAGCTGCGTCTTGTGGATGCGCTCGAAGTCCTCGATGTCGCGCGCCAGCACCGTGAGCAGGTAGTCGTCGCTGCCCGACATCAGCAGGCAATACACCACCGACGTGCAGCGCTTCACCGCCTTCTCGAACGCGTCGAGCGCCGCCTCGCTCTGGCTGTCGAGCGTGATGCGCACCGAGACCGTGGTGGTGAAGCCGAGCTTGCGCAGGCCCAGCGCCGCCTGATAGCCGGTGATGACGCCCTGTTCCTCGAGCTGCTTTTGCCGCCGCGCCACCGCCGTGCTCGACAGGCCGACGCGCTCGGCGAGCTCGACATGGCTGGCGCGGGCGTCGGCGCAGAGGGCAGCGAGCAGGGCGATATCGATGCGGTCGAGCGTCATGGCGCCGGATTCGAGCGTGGGATTGCCATTCTACGACGGAATCCGGCGTTTCGCGAGGGCGGCGCGAGCATCTTCGCCGGGAACGCAAACGGCGCGCGGGCGTAGCCTCTGGCATTAGGAGGTGGACCCATGCGCATCGGCGTGCCCCGTGAGATCAAGACCCACGAATACCGGGTGGGGCTCACACCCTCCTCGGTGAAGGAATACGTCGCGGCAGGTCACGCCGTGCTGGTCGAGACCGGCGCGGGCGGCGGTATCGGCGCCGACGACGCGCAGTACGTCGCGGCGGGCGCGAGCATCGCCGCCGGCGCGGCCGAGGTTTTCGCCGGCGCCGACATGATCGTGAAGGTCAAGGAACCGCAGCCGGGCGAGTGGCGCCAGCTGCGCGCCGGCCAGTTGCTCTACACCTATCTCCATCTCGCCTCGGATCCGGCGCAGGCCCGGGGCCTCATCGAATCGGGCTGCACGGCGATCGCCTACGAAACCGTCACCGACGCCCATGGCGGGCTGCCGCTGCTGGTGCCGATGAGCGAGGTCGCCGGCCGGCTGTCGATCGAGGCGGCGGCCTTCGCGCTGCGCCGTTACGCCGGCGGGCGCGGGCTGCTGCTGGGCGGCGTGCCCGGCGTACCGGCGGCCAAGGTCGCGGTGATCGGCGGCGGCGTAGTCGGCACCAACGCCGCGCGCATGGCCGCGGGTCTGGGCGCCGAGGTCACGATCCTCGATCGCTCCCTGCCGCGCCTGCGCGAGCTCGACCAGCTCTTCGCCGGCCGCGTGCGTACGCTCTATTCGACCGGCGACGCCGTCGCCCAGGAGATCGCCGGCGCCGACGTGGTGATCGGCGCCGTGCTGGTGCCCGGCGCGCTGGCGCCCAAGCTGGTGCGCCGCGCGCAGCTGTCGACGATGAAGAAGGGCGCGGTGATCGTCGATGTCGCCATCGACCAGGGCGGATGCTTCGAGACCTCGCGCCCGACCACGCACGCCGATCCGACCTATGTCGTCGACGGCGTTATCCACTACTGCGTCGCCAACATGCCGGGCGCCGTGCCGTTGACCTCGAGCCATGCGCTCAACAACGCGACCCTGCCGTTCGGCCTGATGCTGGCCGCGCGCGGCCTGTCGGCGATCCTGGAAAACCCGCACCTGCGCGCCGGGCTCAACGTGCATCGCGGGCGCATCACCCATCCCGCCGTCGCCGCCAGCCTCGGCCTGCCGCTGGTCGAGGCCAGCGCCGCCCTCGCGGCGTAACGCGAACTCGCCTAGTATCCACCGCGTCTCATTTCGGGGAAGTCCACATGTCCGCCGCGCCCACGAAGCCCGTTGCCAACAATCTCGACGCCTTCCTGATGCCGTTCACAGCCAACCGGCAGTTCAAGAAGAACCCGCGGCTGCTGGCCAAGGCGAAGGGCGTGCACTACTGGACGCCCGAGGGACGGCGCATCATCGACGGCACCGCCGGCCTGTGGTGCGTCAACGCCGGCCACGGCCGCGAGGAGATCAAGGCGGCGATCGCCGCCCAGCTCGAGGAGATGGACTACGCGCCATCGTTCCAGATGGGCCATCCCAAGGCCTTCGAGCTGGCCGCGCGCCACGCCGCGATGCTGCCGGGCGATCTCAACCACGCCTTCTACTGCAACTCCGGCTCCGAGGCGGTCGACAGCGCGCTGAAGATCGCGCTGGCCTATCACCGCGCCACCGGCCAGGGCGCGCGCACGCGCTTCATCGGCCGCGAGCGCGGCTATCACGGCGTCGGCTTCGGCGGCATCTCGGTCGGCGGCATGGTCAACAACCGCAAGGCCTTCAGCGCCGCCACCTTGCCGGGCGTCGACCATCTGCCGCACACCCACAACCCGGCGAAGAACGCCTTCTCGCGCGGTGAGCCCGAGAGCGGCGCCGAGCTGGCCGACGAGCTGGAGCGCATCGTCGCCCTGCACGACGCCTCGAACATCGCCGCCGTGATCGTCGAGCCCTGCGCCGGCTCGACCGGCTTCCTGCCGCCGCCCAAGGGCTACCTCAAGCGGCTGCGCGAGATCTGCACCAAGCACGGCATCCTGCTGATCTTCGACGAGGTGATCACCGGCTTCGGCCGCCTCGGCACCGCCTTCGCCGCCGACTATTTCGGCGTCATCCCCGACCTGATGACGGTCGCCAAGGGCATCAGCAACGCCACCGTGCCGATGGGCGGCGTCTTCGTGCGCAAGACAGTCTATGACGGGCTGCTGAGCGGGCCGGAGAACGCCATCGACCTGTTCCACGGCTATACTTACTCGGCGCATCCGCTGGCCTGCGCCGCCGCCTCGGCCGTGCTCGACATCTACAAGAACGACGGCCTGTTCCAGCGCTCGGCGGAGCTGTCGACGTACTGGGAAGACGGCGTGCATTCGCTCAAGGGTACGGCGGGCGTGATCGACATCCGCAATCTCGGCCTAGCCGCCGGCATCGATCTCGAGTCACGTGCGGGCGCCGTCGGCGCGCGCGGCTACGACACGTTCGTGAAGGCCTTCGAGATCGGCCTGTTGGTACGCCAGAGCGCCGACACAATCGCCATGTCGCCGCCGCTGATCATCGAGAAGAACCAGATCGACGAGATCATCGACATCGTCGGCAAGGCGATCAAGCAGGCGGCATAGTTCCTTCTCCCCGCGAAGGCGGGGGGGCTTCTCGTCCTCGCAACAAGCAACGAGGCGGATGAGAGGCTCGAAAGCCCCTCATCCGCCTCGCTAACGCTCAGCACCTTCTCCCCGCCTTCGCGGGGAGAAGGAAGCTATCCACCGAGCAGATGCCGCCGTACGTAGCCCTTGAAGTCTTCCATCGCCTGGGCGCGGGCTCGCTCGTTGGGCCCGCCGCTGACTCCCAAGGTGCGACAGGCGGCGATCACTTTCGTCGCCTGGCGACCGAGTTCCAGCCAGCCATCCGGTCCTGACGTGCCGACCACCGCACCGGTCGTCCGCTCGACATAGGTGCCGTCGGCTTGCTGGACGGCGACGCAGCGCGCGTAGTTTTCGCCTGATGGCGTGTTGTAGGCCATGCCGCCGTCGAAGCCGTGCGGTGCGTCGGGATAGACCTTGACCTCGATACGGGCGCCGGCCTGGCGCAGCATCTCGCCATAGGTCGTGCACGGCTCGACGCCGGCATAGGTGTCGGCGCCGCCCAGCAAGAGGTAGATCGGCGCGCCCGTCGTGCGCGGCTGGTGATAGTGCACGTAGCAGGTCGGATAGATCGGGATGTGCAGCGCGTAGCGCAACCCGTCGGGCAGGCCTTTGTCCTGCAGCAGCCGTTCATGCGAGACCATCAGCGCCGAGACGCCGCCCTTGGAGAAGCCCATGATGCCGATGCGTTTGCTGTCGATGCGCGGGTGGGCGGCGAGCGCCTTGAGCGCGGCGATCGCATCGAGATTGAACGCCGCGCCGTCCACCGCCATCTGGTCGGTCACGGTCTGGCGCACGCCGCGCGGCCCAAACGAATCGATCTGCACCGCCGCGACACCCATCGCCACCAACTCGCGCGCGTACCGCCCATCGCGCCGTTCATTGATCCCGCTGCTGCCGTGATGGATCACCATCGCCGGCACGACGCCCGAGCCCGCCGGCCAGGTGACGGTCGCGGTGATCTCAACCGGCTGGCCTCGATGCAGGCTGCCGAACGTGATGGTTTTCTGCTGGGCGGCAGCGGCCGCGGCAAGCGACGTCAGGAAGGCGACGAAAAGCCCGAGTCGGGCGAGAAAGATCGGCATGGCGGCCACAGTTCGGCCCAGGACTATGGCGAAATTTGCGCAGGTCGGGCACAGCCGGTAGACTCGACGCAACAAAGAGGGAGGTGCGCGATGCGCAGGCGGATGGTCGTGCTCGGCGGGCTCTCGCTGCCAATGGCCCTGGCCGCGTGCGATTCCACGCCGACCAAGGCCGAGATCCTCAAGAAGGCGACCGGGCTCAAGACCAAGGAGGAGCTCGAGAAGGTGCTGGGCGTGCCGGCCAAGCTCGACAAGCTGGGCCCGCTCGAACGCTGGACCTACAACGCCAGCGATGGCGTCGTCGTCTTCACCATCGTGGCCGGCCGCGTCGCGCTCGACGAGACCGGAGATCGCAAGAAGTAGCCGTGCGCCGCGCCCTTGCGGCATTGCTGGTGGCGATCGTCACGGTCGCCGCACCGGCGCGCGCGCAGGATTTGCGCGGGCAAGAGCGGACGGTCACGCGCGCCGAGCTCGACGAGAAGGCCGAACCGGGCCGCACGACCGAGGAGGTGCGTGTTGCGCTCGGCCGGCCTCTGTACGCGCAGTGCGGCGGCCGAATCCAGATCTGGAGCTACCGTACCGACACCGGCCGCATCGATCTGATGTTCGTCGACAACGTGTTGAAGATGACGATCCTTGGCGGCGTTGGGATGTCGGCCGCCAAGGATCCGTGCTGAGCGTCAGTGGCGGCGATGGTGCGCTCCCCCGTCGGGGCGTCCGCCGCCATAGCCGCGCAGCTCGGTATAGCGCCTCACCTGCTCGCCGCTCAGCAGGGCGAGTTGCGCCACATGGGCGCGCAGATGCGCCGCGCGCAGCGCCGCCTGCGTCGCGCCGATCGCCGCGCTCGTCGCGTCGATCGCCGTCGGCGTCGCCGCGCGCGACGTGAAGAGCCGCTCAAGGGCGGTTTCCTGCTCGATCAGCCTTTCGCCCAGCGCGCGGGCTTCGGCGCGCATCGCCTCGAAGATCGCCCGCGTCGCGCCGCGCTGCGCTTCGCTCAGGCCGAGCGCGTCGGCGTGCTCCAGCACATGCATCGGACCGGGATAGCCATTGAGTTCCGCCGGCAGCGCCAGGCCCATGCCTCGGCCCTCGCGCAGATCGGTGATCTGTTGCGGCGACAGCGCCTTGATGGCGCGCGCCTCCATCCCGGCATACGGTGCATGGCTTTGCGCCAGGGCGCCGCTCGTCAGCGGCGCAATAATCAGGATCAGGGTGGCGGAAAGCAGGCGCATGCTTCTCTCCCGGCAAACGGCGCGACGCGGTCTGCGGATCGCACGGAACAAGATCGAGGATCAATAGCGTCGTCGGCCACCGCCGAACTCCGCTTGTTCTCCGCGAAACGCCGTTCTAGGCTCGCGCCAATTGCGGTTCGTGAAAAGCCGCCGTTCTGGGAGGAAGATCGATGACTACGAAAAGGCGGACGTTCTTGCGTGTCTCTGGCGCGGCGACAGTCGCGGCGACCACCGGTATGGCCGGCATCCTTGCCAGTGGGCGGGCGCCGGTCTACGCGCAGGCCAAGACGGTGCACTGGCTGAAGTGGGTCGACTTCGTGCCAGCGACCGACCAGATGTTCCGGCGCGAGCTGCTGCCGGAGGCTGAAAAGGCGCTCGGCATCAAGTTCAATCTCGAGACGGTCAACGGCAACGACCTGCAGCCGCGCATCACGGCGGGCATCCAGTCGGGCTCCGGCCCCGACCTGATCATGTCGTTCAACAGCTACACGCATCTCTACGCGAACTCGGTGGTCGACCTCAGCGACATCGCCGAGGAGGTCGGCAAGCGCGAGGGCGGCCACTACAACTACGCCAAGGCCATCTGCTCCGACGGCAAGACGTACATGGGCATGCCATGGGCGGTGATCGGCGGCATGATCGCGTATCGCAAGTCTTGGTTCGACGAGGTCGGCGCCACCAAGTTCCCGGAGACCTGGGAGGAATACCGCGACGTTGGCAAGAAGCTGAAGGCCAAGGGCCGCCCGATCGGCCAGACCCTGGGCCACACCTTCGGCGACGCGCCGGGCTTCACCTATCCCTATATGTGGTCGTGGGGCGGCAAGGAAGTCGAAGCCGACGGCAAGACGGTCGCGATCAATTCCAAGGCGACGGTCGATTCGGTGAAGTTCATGCAGGCGTTCTGGAAGGACGCCCATGACGAGGGCGGCCTGGCCTGGGACGACACCAACAACAACCGTGCCTTCCTGTCGCAGACCGTGTCGGCGACGCTCAACGGCGCCTCGATCTACATCGAATCGCTGCGTCGCGCCGATCAGTACAAGACCGAGAAGGGCGTGCATCTCAACAAGGACATCCTGCACGCGCCGCTGCCCAAGGGCCCGGCGGGCCAGTTCGGCTTCCATCTGCTGCAGTCGAACATGCTGATGAAGTACTCGAAGAACCAGGACGCGGCGAAGGCTTTCCTGAAGTGGGTGCACACTGAGGCGAACTACGAGAAGTTCTTCCTCTCGCAGAAGGGCTTCGCCACGCCGTGCACGCCCAAGTGGGAAGCGCACAAGCTGTGGAACGAGGACCCCGTCATGACGCCGTACAAGGTCGCGGCGCGTCTCGGCCAGGCTATCGGCAACGCCGGCCCGCCCAATGCCAAGGCGCAGGAGGCGCTGTCGAAGTACATCGTCACCGACATGTACGCCAAGGCGGTGCAGGGCATGGCGGCCGAGGAGGCCGTCAAGTGGGCCGAGGCCGAGCTCAAGAAGGTCTACACGTGAGCGCCACGTAACGGTACGGAGCACGAGTCGTGGTGGCTGTCACAGCGTCGTCCGCGGGCGGGAAGCGTCCCGTCCCGCGGTCGCGTCTTCTGGAGGATGAGCGCTGGTTGGCGTTCGCGCTCCTCGTCCCGACGGCCATCCTGCTTGGCCTGTTCATCGCCTATCCGTTCGTCAAGGGTGTGATCCTGTCGCTGACCAGCGCACGGGTCGGCGTCGAGGGCGAGTTCGTCGGCCTCAAGAACTTCGTCAAGATCTGGAACGACGGCATTTTCCACGTAACCGTGTGGAACACGTTCTGGTACACGGGCGTCACCACGGTTTTCAAATTGGCCCTGGGCCTGTGGTTGGCGCTGCTGCTCAACCGGAACTTCAAGGGCAAGGCGTTCATCCGCGCCTTCATCCTGCTGCCCTTCATCATCCCGACGGTGCTCAGCACCTTCGCCTGGAAGTGGATGTTCGATCCGACCTTCAGCGTGATCAACTGGACGCTGTACCAGCTTGGTTTCATCACCCAGCGCATCAACTGGCTGGGCGACCCCGACCTGGCGATGACCTCGATCATCATCATCAATGTCTGGCGCGGCGTGCCATTCTTCGCCATCAGCCTGCTCGCCGGACTGCAGACGATCAGTCCCGAGCTCAACGAGGCGGCGGCGATCGACGGCGCGCGCCCGTGGCAGCGCTTCTGGCACGTCACCTGGCCGCTGCTGCTGCCGGTGACCATGGTCGTGGTGCTGTTCTCGGTGATCCAGACCTTCGCCGACTTCCAGCTGGTCTACGTCATGACCGGCGGCGGACCGGCCAACGCCACGCATCTCTTCGCCACCTACGCCTATCAGCTCGGCATCGGCACCGGCCTGCTGGCGGAGGGTGCCGCGATCTCGCTGGCGATGTTCCCGTTCCTCTTCCTGATCGTCGTCGTGCAGCTACTCTACATCCGACGGGTCGAGGTGCGCTGATGGTCGAGGGTGGCCTCTGGCGGCGCTGGGTGTTCTTCTACATCCCGCTGACGCTCTTCGTGTTCGTGCTGCTCTTCCCGTTCTACTGGATGATCATCACGACCTTCCGGCCCGACGGCGAGCTGTACAAGCCGTGGAACGCGGTCGCCTACCAGCCGTTCTGGACCAACAACCCGACGTTCGAGCACATCCTCTACCTCTTCGAGGAGACGATGTTCTCGAGGTGGATGTTCAACACGCTGCTGATCGCGGCGGTGTCGACGGTGATCTCGCTGATCTGCGGCGTGTTCGCGGGCTACGCGCTGGCGCGGCTCAACTTCCCGTGGGCCGGCGGGCTGGGCACCACCATCTTCGTCACCTATCTGGTGCCGCAGACGCTGCTCTTCATCCCGCTCGCCGACATCATCAGGAATTTCGGTCTTGGCGACACGCCCTGGGCGCTGATCCTGACCTACCCGACCTTCCTGATCCCGTTCTGCACCTGGCTGATGATGGGCTACTTCAAGGCGATCCCGAAGGAGCTCGAGGAGTGCGCGCGCATCGATGGCGCATCGCGCTTCCAGGCGATGCTCCACATCATCCTGCCGGTGGCGGTGCCGGGCATCATGTCGGCGGGTATCTTCGCCTTCACGCTCTCGTGGAACGAGTTCATCTACGCGCTGGTCTTCCTGTCGTCGCCCGAGCAAAAGACCGTGCCGGTTGGCGTGACCTCCGAGCTGATCCGCGGCGACGTCTTCTTCTGGGGGCCGCTGATGGCCGGCGCGTTGCTGGGCTCGATCCCGGTGGCGATCGTCTATTCATTCTTCGTCGAACACTATGTCGCGGGCCTGACCGGCTCGGTGAAGGGTTGAGCAATGGCGCAGGTCACCATCCGGCAGCTCAACAAGGTCTATGAAGGCGCGGTTCACGCGGTCAAGGACGTCAATCTCGAGATCCCCGACCGCGAGTTCGTCGTGCTGGTCGGCCCCTCCGGCTGCGGCAAGACCACGACCTTGCGCATGGTAGCCGGGCTGGAGAGCATCACCTCGGGCGACGTCCTGATCGGCGACACGATCGTCAATGATCTCGCGCCAATGGATCGCGACATCGCCATGGTGTTCCAGAACTACGCGCTCTATCCGCACAAGAGCGTCTACGACAACATGGCCTTCGGCCTGAAGATGCGGAAATTCGACAAGGCCGAGATCGAGAAGCGCGTCCAGCACGCCGCCGACATTCTCGGTATCCAGCCGCTGCTCAGCCGCCGACCGCGCCAGCTCTCCGGCGGCCAGCGCCAGCGCGTGGCGCTTGGCCGCGCCATCGTGCGCAACCCGCAGGTCTTCCTGTTCGACGAGCCGCTCAGCAACCTCGACGCCAAGCTGCGCGTGCACATGCGCGTCGAGCTGCGCAAGCTGCACGAGCGACTCGGCACGACGGCGATCTACGTCACCCACGATCAGGTCGAGGCGATGACGCTCGGCGATCGCGTCGTGGTGATGAAGGATGGCTGGGTGCAGCAGGTCGGCGACCCGATGACGCTCTACAACACGCCGGCCAACCTGTTCGTCGCCGGCTTCATCGGCTCGCCGGCGATGAACTTCGCCAACGTCACCGTGGTCGGCGGCGACGGCGGGCTGTGGGTCGAGACCAAGGGCCTGAAGCTTCGTCTGCCCGGCGCGCTGGCCTCGCGCGCGGCACCGCTCACCGGCAAGAAGGCGGTATTCGGTATCCGGCCCGAGGACCTGCGCGTCGCCAACGGCGCCGATCCGGTCGAGTACTGCATGGACAGCGAGGTCGAGGTCGTCGAGCGGCTGGGCTCGGAGACTTTGCTCGATACGCGCGTAGGTAGCGAGACGGTGGTCGCCTCGGTCGAGCCGCTGGTCGCCGTGCGCGCGCACGACAAGGTGCGCCTGGCGGTGACACCGGACCGCATGCATCTCTTCGACGCCGAAACCGAGAAGGCGGTCTGACGCCGCGGCCGAGTCCGCGGGCTACAAGACCTCCAGCTTCTGGAAGACGCCGGCGTGAGGGCGCGCCGTCGGACGGATCGGCGCCGGGGATTCCCTCTCAGACCGTGATGACGATCTTGCCGAGATGGGCGTTGGCGCGCATGTGCGCGTAGGCGTCGTCGATCGCATCGAGCGCGAAGACCCGGTCGACCGGCAGGCGGATGCGGCCGGCCGCGACATCGGGCCAGATGTCGTCGACCATGGCGCGGATGATCGCCTGGATCTCCTCGACGCTGCGCGTGCGGAAGGTCACGCCGATGAAGCTGATGCGCTTGAGGCTGTGCAGGTCGAGATCGATCTCGCCCCTCAGTCCGCCCATGCGGCCGACATCGATGATGCGTCCCTTCACGGCGGCCGCGTGCATGTTCTGGTTGATGACCGGCGCGCCCAGCATGTCGATCACCAAGTCGGCGCCGCGTCCGCCGGTCGCCGCGCGCACGCGTTCCACCACGTCCTCGGTGCGGCTGTTGACGCCGACATCGAGGCCGCGCGACCGCAGGATCGCCAGCTTGTCGTCCGAGGTCGAGGTACCGATCACCGGCCGCGCGCCCCGCGCCTTGGCGATCTGGTAGGCGGCGAGTCCGACGCCCGAGGTCACGCCCTGCACCAGGACCGACTCGCCCGCGCGCAGCCGGCCGTTGGTCACGATCGCGTCGTGCATGGTCATGAACGCCACCGGCGCGGTCGCCGCGTCTGTCCACGAGAATTCCGGCGGCACCGGGATCAGCAGGCGAGCGTCGATGCGCGCGTACTCGGCAAAGGCGCCCTGGCCCATCGCCATCACGCGGTCACCGATGCGGACTCCCGCGACGCCGGCGCCCAGCTCCGCCACCTCGCCCGCGAACTCCAGGCCCGCGACCGGCGCCGTCAGGGTCGCGCCGGCGCCGCGGAAGTGGCCGACGTTCATCGACAGGTCGGCGCGGTTGGCGCCGGCGGCGCGCACGCGGACCAGCACCTCGCCGTCGCCGGGCGCGGGACGGGACACCTCACGCACCGCCAGTCGCTTGGTGGCGCCGTCCTGCTCGACGACCGCCGCCCGCATCGTCGCTACCGCGCTCACGGGTACACCACGGGGCAGCGCTGCCAGTGCAGCACGCTGCGGCCAACGCGGCCGGCCACGGTCACGTCGGGGGAGCGCAGCACCAGGACGTCGCCCTGGAACTCGTAGTGGCGCACGTTGACCTGTCCTTCCCAGTTCGGCATCAGCGCGCTGACGATGCGGTGGTTCACGATCCGTCGCGCCTCGTCGACGTCGTAGCTGCAGTAGTAGGCGACATAGCCGTTGAAGGCGGCGCGGATCTCGGCGTCGCTGCCGAAATCCTTCTGCGCCGCCGACTGGCGCGCCTGCGCGAACTTCGGCCGGCCGCGCTGCATCATCTGGCCGCTGAAGAAGCCCTCGCGGGTGTAGACGATGAGGCCCTCGGCGTCGGCGCCGAGGGGATGCTCGACACCGCCGTCGTCGTAGCGCAGTTCGAAAGAGCGCAGCCGATAGCTGCCGATGAAGTCGCGCGCTGGCATGGGTTCTCCCTCAGTCCTTCGGCCGGGCGATGCCGTAGCGCGCGCCCCACGCCAGCGAGTCGAGCGTATGGCCGTGCGGCGTGTACTCGCAGCCGATCCAGCCGCCCCAGCCCAGCCGATCGACGGTGTCGAAGTAGTGCTGGAGGTCGAGCTCGCCGACGCCCGGCTGATGGCGGCCCGGCGGGTTGCCCATCTGGAGGTGGCCGACATGCGGCCAGACGCGCTCGAGGTTGGCCGTGATCGCGCCTTCCTCCATCTGCACGTGATAGGTGTCGTAGCAGAGCTTGAGGTTGTCGCGGCCCACGTCGCGGATCAGCGCCAGGCCTTCGTCCAGCCGGTGAATGAAGAAGTCGGCGAAACGCGCGCTGCACACCGGCTCGATGATGATCGTCAGCCCGACCTTCTTTCCCGCGTCGCAGGCGTGCGCGAGGTTCTCGACCACGCGAGCCCAGCAGCGCTTCGGGTCCTCGCCTTTCGGCAGCGGACCGACCGCGGTGTGCAGCAGGACGCAGCCGATTTCGGCCGCGTAGTCGACGCCGCGCGCGACGGCGGCGCGGAAGTCGCCGACGCGGTCGGGCAGGGTGGCGAGCCCGGTCTCGCCACCGGCCCAGTCCTGCGGCGTCAGGATCTGCACCATGGCGAGGCCGTTGTCGGTGAGCCAGCGCCGTACCTCGGCGGCCTTCCACTCGTAGGGATCGGCGTGCTCGACGCCGCGGAAGCCGCAGCGCGCCGCCAGGGCGAAACGCGCTGTCGGCTCGTACTCCTTGAACATCCAGCGCAGGTTGGCGTTGAAGCGCGGCATGATTGTCTAGCCCTCGACCTTGATGTTGGCGCGGCGGACGAGATCGCCCCAGCGCTTCGTCTCCGTCTCGACGAAGGCGGCGAAGGCGACGCGGCTCATGGGCTGGAGATCGACGGCCAGCGGCTCTAGCCGCGCCTTCACGTCGCCGCTGCCCAGCGCCTCGACCAGCGCGGCGTGCAGCCGATCGAGGATCGTGGCCGGCGTGGCCGCCGGCGCGAACAGCCCGGCCCAACCCGCGACCACGAAATCGGCGAAGCCCGATTCGACCATGGTCGGCACGTCGGGCAGCAGCGGCGAGCGCCTGGCGCCGGTCTGCGCCAACGCACGGATACGGCCGCCCTTGACCTGCGGAATCGCCGACGGCGCGTTGTCGAACATCATCTGGATCTGGCCGGAGACCAGATCGGCGACGGCCGGCGCGCTGCCGCGATAGGGCACGTGCTGGATGTCGATGCCGGCGGCGATCCTGAACAGCTCGCCGCTCATGTGCAGCGTGCTGCCCGATCCCGCCGAGCCGAAGTTCACCTTGCCGGGATTGGCCTTGGCGTAGGCCACCAGCTCGGCGACGGTGCGCGCCGGGAACGCGTTGGTGACCGACAGCACGTTGGGCACCGATCCGAGCAGCGTCAGCGGCGCGAAGTCCTTGATGTGGTTGTAGGGCAGGTTCGGATAGAGGCTGGCGTTGATCGCGTGGGTCGAGATCGTGCCTAGCAGGATCGTGTGGCCGTCGGCCGGAGCCTTGGCGACGAGGTCGGCGCCGAGACCGCCGGCGGCGCCGGCCTTGTTGTCGACCACGACGGGCTGGCCGAGAAGCGCCTGCAGGCGCTTCTCGGCCAGCGCTCGGCCCATGATGTCGGGCGCGCCGCCGGGCGGGAACGGCACCACCAGGCGGATCGGCCGGTCGGGCCAGGTCTGCGCGCGCGGGCCGGGCGCGGCCGCCGCGACCGCGCCCGCCGCGAGGCCGGCGAGGACGAGGCGGCGACCGGCGCGGCGCTCAGTTGACCTTGATGCCGGCATCCTTCACCACCTTTCCCCACTTCTCGAACTCCGCGCGCACAAAGGCGCCGGTCTCGGCTGGAGTCATCGGCGCGGGATGGAAGCTCTGCTTGAGGAAGCCCTCGCGCACCTCCGGTTGCGCCAGCGCGCGGTGCACGGCCTGGTTCAGCGTCGCGATGATCGCCGGTGGCGTGCCCTTGGGTGCCATCAGCACGCCCCAGGCGCCGACCTGATAGCCGGGCAGGGTGTCGGCGATGGTCGGCACGTCGGGCAGTTCGGGCTGGCGCTCGAGGCTGGCGACTCCCAGCGCGCGCACCTTCCCGGCGCGCACGTTGGGGACCGCCACCGGCATGTTGTCGAGCAGCAGCTGGATCCGGCCGGCGATCAGGTCGACCTGCAGCGCCGCTGAGTTGTAGGGCACGTGCTGCATCTTCACGCCGGTCATGATCTTGAACAGCTCCATGCCGAGATGGAGGTTCGAGCCGATGCCGGTCGAGCCGAAGGAGAGTTTGTCCGGGTTCGCCTTGGCGTGCTCGATCAGCTCCTTGACCGACTTCACCGGCAGGTCGGGATGCACCACCAGAACGTTGTGCACCCGCGCCACCAGCGTGATCGGATCGAAGTCGTCGACCGGCTTGTACTTGATGTCGGTGAGGATGTGCGGGCTGACGGCGTGCGTCGTCGAGGCGCCGAAGATCAGCGTGTGGCCGTCGGGCTTGGCGCGCGCCACGTACTCGCCGCCGATATGGCCGCTGGCGCCGGGTTTGTTGTCGACCAGGAAGCTGGCGTTCATCGACTTCGCCATCGCCTCCGTCATCAGCCGCGCCAGCGCGTCGAGCGCGTTGCCCGCCGGGCCCGGCACCACCACGCGCACGGGCTGGCTGGGATAGGCCTGCGCCAGAGCGGGCAGAGGCAGGGTGCCGGCCGCGAGCGCGGCGCCGGTGCGAAGAAGACTCCTGCGTTTCATGTCGTCCTCCCTGATTCGTTTCACGGTCTGATCACGACGGTGCCGAGCCGGCTGCCGGATTCGATGGCCTCGTGCGCCTCGGTGATGCGCGCCAGCGGCGCGTCGAACGCGATGCGATGCAGCGCGCGGCCGGCGCGCAGCCACTCGACGACACCGCGCTGCGCCGCCTGGCTCAGCGGCAATGGCGAGAGCCCGAGATGGGTGAAGCGCACGGTCGCGCCCTTGAACATCAGCGCCGGCGCCGGCACCACCGGCGAGGGCTCCGCGACCGAGTAGTACATCGACACCACGGCGTTGTCGGCCAACGCCTTCACCGTCGTGGCGAGGTTACCGCCGAACTCGACCTCGACCACGCGATCGACGCCACGCCCGCCGGTATAGTCCAGCACGGCGACCGCGACGTCTTCGGCGCGGTAGTCGAGCACGAGATCGGCGCCGGCGCGCCGCGCGTCCTCGGCCTTGCGCGGACCGCTGACCGTGGCGATCACGCGCGCGCCGTGATGCTTGGCGAGCTGGATTGCGTAGAAGCCGACGGCGCCGGCGCCGCCGGTCACCAGCACGTCGGCGCCGCCGATCGGGTCGTCGCGCAGCAGGCACAGATGCGCGGTCATCGCGGGGATGCCGAGACTGGCGCCGACCTCGAAGCCGATGTCGTCCGGTAGTTCGGCCAGCAGTCGTGCGTCGAGCGCGACGTATTGCGCGGCCGTGCCCAGCGCGCGGCCGCGCTGCGCGTTGTGCAGCCACACGCGCCGGCCGAGCAGCGCGCCGTCGACGCCGGCGCCCACCGCCTCCACGATTCCGGCGCCGTCGCCGTGCGGCACGATGCGCGGGAAGGCCATGGCGCGGCCAAAGCGGCCGGCCCGGGCGTTGCAGTCCGAGGGGTTGACGCCCGAGGCCATCACCCGCACCAGCGCCTCGCCGGCGGCGGGCGCGGGCGTCGGCAGTTCGCCGACGACGATGACGTCGCGGGCATCTCCTTGTCGGTCGTACCAGGCCGCGCGCATGGCGCCAGCAGACCAGCCGGCGCGGCCCGGGTCCAAGCGCGTCTTTGACTGGATCGATAAGGAACGCTTATCGTTGGTCATGGACTTGCGCCAACTCCGAAGCTTCGTCGCCGTCGCCCGCGAACGCCATTTCGGCCGTGCCGCCGAAGGCCTGCGCGTGGCGCAGCCGGCGGTCAGCCAGCACATCCGCGCGCTGGAGGCCGGGCTGGGCGTGCGGCTGTTCGAGCGGACCAGTCGCTCGGTCGAGCTCACCGCCGCCGGCCGCACGCTGCTCGAGGGCGCGCCCGCGATCCTCGACGACGTGCGCCGCCTGGAGGAGGCGACGCGCGCCACGGCGCGCGCCGTGCGTGGCGAGCTGCGCGTCAACCACACGCGTACCGCGCCGGTGGGCGTCGCCACCGACATCATCGAGGCGTTCCGCCGCCGCCATGCCGCGGTGGCGCTGGCCATCGACACGCTGACCACCGCGCGCAATGTCGAGCTACTGCGCGCCGGCAGTGTCGATGCCGCCTTCGTGCGCCTGCCGCTGGAGGACGCCGGCGGCCTCGGGCTGGTCGAGGTCGGCGCCGAGCCGCTGGTGGCGGCGCTGCCGACCCGACACCGCCTCGCGCGCCGACCGCGTGTGGCGCCTGCCGAATTTGCGCGCGAGCGCATGGTGTTCTGGCCGCGCGCGCAGGGGCCGGGTTTCTACGATCTCATCGTCGCGAGCGTCTTCGGCGGCCGCGCGCCCGACATCGCGCGCATCGAGCCCGACACCGAGCACATGGTGCGCGCCGTCGCGGAAGGCCATGGCTGCGCCGTCACCACGCAGTCGCGTGCCTCGCTGCTGTCGGTGCGCGGCGTCGTGTTCCGGCCCTTCACCGAACCGACGCCGGTGGCGCCGCTCGCCCTGGCGTGGCGCGCGTCGGAGGCGTCGGCGCCGCTGCGCCGGCTGATCGCGATCGCGCGCTCGTTGTCCCGCCGCGCCGCCGCGTCGTGCTAGGCTCGGACGCAAATCGGCACGAGGGGACAGAACCATGAAGGTCGTGATCACCGGCGGGGCGGGCTTCCTCGGCAAGAAGCTGGCGCGCAAGATTCTCGACGGCTCCACACTCGGCGGCGAGCGCGTCTCGGAGCTGCTGCTGTTTGATGTGGCCAAGGCCTCCGGTCCCGGTCTCGACGATCCGCGCGTCGTCGCCATGGATGGCGACATCGCCAACTTCGCCACCGTGCAGTCGATCGTGCAGGGCGCCTCCAGCGTCTTCCACTTCGCCGCCGTGGTCAGCGCCGGCGCCGAGGCCGACTTCGACCTCGGCTACCGCGTCAATCTGGACGGCGCGCGCAATGTGCTCGAGGCCTGTCGCGCGCTGGGTACCAACCCGCGTGTGATCTTCACTTCGTCGCTGGCGGCCTATGGCGGCGACCTGCCCAAGGCGGTGACCGACGACACGCCGCTGACGCCCCAGACTTCCTACGGCGCGCAGAAGGCGATGGGCGAGTTCCTGGTGCGCGACTACACGCGCAAGGGATTCTTACGCGGCACGGCAATTCGCTTGCCGACCATCTGCGTGCGCACCGGCCGACCCAACAAGGCGGCCTCTACCTGGGCCAGCTCGATGGTGCGCGAGCCGCTCACCGGCATCGATGTGGTCTGTCCGGTGACGGCGGATACGCCGATGGTGGTGCTGAGCCCGCGGCGCACCGTGGAGGCCTTCCTGCGCGCGCACGATCTCGACCCCGACGCTTTCGGGCCGGGACGCGCCCTGCTGCTCAACGGCATCCGGGTGACCGCCGCCGAGCTCGAGGCGGCGATGAAGCGCAACGCCGGCAACCGCAAGCTCGGCACGGTGAGCTGGCAGCATGACCCGGCGATCCAGAAGATCGTCGACGGTTGGCCGGGCGACATCGATGCCGCGCGCGCGCGGCGCCTGGGCTTCGAGACCGACCGTGATCTCGACGAGGTCGTCAGGCACTTCATCGCCGACGACCTCGACGAGCAAATTCGCTCGATGGCGGCCTGAGCCTCACCGCGCGGGCGCGGCCGAGGCGCCCAGCGGCTTGTGCAGCGCCTTGTAGACCAGCCACATGCCGAGGCCCCAGATGCCGTAGACCACAGGGGCGACGATCACGCCGGGCGTGCGGAAGCCGCCACCGACCGGAGAGCCCTTGAGGGGCAGCACGACGAACCAGTTGAAGGCGATGACGACGACGGCGCCGAACAGCGTCCAACCCAGCCAGGCCGGCAGCTTCGTGTACGGTACGACGACGGCCGCCAGCGCGCCCCACAGCCCGGTAAAGAACAGGTAGGAGATCAGCTGCGGCACCTGCCACGGCTTGGTGGCGGCCATCGACCAGGTGCTGGCCTTCAAGATGCCGGCCTGTGTCGCGGCCCAGAAGCCACCCTGGTGGAATATCATGAAGGACACGGCGCCAGCGATGAAGCCGCAGGCCAGCGTGCGGACAAGTGTGTTGTTCATGGGATGCTCCGTGGGTCTAGGTCCTTGGGTAGGCAACGCCACGCGGTAGGGATTATTCCACGGCTTGCGGGATTATGGCCGCATCCAGAACTGCGCCTTTCCTTCGCGCACCGGGGCGGCGAGGTTGGCAAATTCGCAGAGCAGGCGGCGGCTGTCGCGCGGATCGACGATCTCCTCGATCCAGAACGCCTCGGCGCTGCGGAAGGGCGAGCGCAGCTTGTTCAATCGCTCCTCGATCTCGGCGAGCTTGGCCTTGGGGTCGGGCGAGGCGTCGATGTCGGCGCGATAGGCGGCCTCGATGCCGCCCTCCAGCGGCAGCGAGCCCCAGCGGCCCGACGGCCAGGCGTAGCGCAATGCGACGCGGCCGGTGTTCTTGTGCGCGGCGCCGGCGACGCCGAAATTGTTGCGCACGATGAAGGTGCACCACGGCACGGTGCACTGGTGCATCGCCGCCATGGCGCGCACGCCCGCCTTGATCACGCCGCTCTTCTCCGCCTCCAGTCCGATCAGGAATCCGGGGCAATCCTCAAGATAGACCACGGGGATGCGGAAGGTCTCGGCGATGTCCATGAAGCGCGTGACCTTCTGGCAGGTATCCGCCGTCCACGCGCCGCCATAGTGCATCGGATCGCTGGCCATGAAGGCGATCGGCCAGCCGTCGATGCGGCAGAGCCCGGTGATCACCGAGCGGCCGTAGAGCTTGTTCATCTCGAAAAAGCTGCCCTTGTCGACCAGCGTGTTGATGATCGAGCGCATGTTGTAGACCTTGCGCGTATCACGGGGGATCACCGACAAGAGCTTCTCGTCGCGGCGATGCGGATCGTCGGTGATCGGCCCGCGTGGCGCGAGATCGAAGGCCGATTGCGGCATGTAGGACAGGAACCGCTTGGCTGCGGCGAAGGCCTCTTCCTCGGTATCGACCGCCTCGTCGACGGCGCCGGCGCGCAACTGGATCTCCCAGCCGCCGAGTTCTTCCTTGCTGAGCGGTTGGCCCAGGCGCGCCACGACGGGCGGGCCGGCGACGAACATCGCCGACAGGCCCTTGACCATCACCGAGTAGTGCGAGGCCGCCAGCCGCGCGGCACCCAGTCCCGCCACCGAGCCGAGGCCCAGCGCGACCACCGGCACCGCGCCCATGTTGGCTGTGACGACGTCGAAGCCGATCACGCCGGGTACGTTGGCGCGTCCCTGCGTCTCGATGGTCTTCACCGAGCCGCCGCCGCCGGAGCCCTCGATGATGCGCACGATGGGCAGGCGATACTGGTTGGCCATCTTCTCGGCCAGCAGGTTCTTCTCCTTGATGGTGGCGTCGGCCGAGCCGCCACGCACCGTGAAGTCGTCGCCGGAGATCACGACCGGCCGCCCGTCGATGGTGCCGCGCCCGGTCACCGAGTTCGACGCGACGAGATCCTCGAGATCGTTCTTGCCGTCATAGGTCGCCATGCCGGCGACGCTGCCCCATTCGCGGAAGCTGCCGGGATCGAGCAGCCGGTCGATGCGCTCCCGCACCGTGAGGCGCCCGCCGTCATGCTGGCGCTTGACCTTGTCCGGCCCGCCCATGCGCCGGACTAGCTCCTGACGGCGCTTCAGTTCGTCGAGTTCGGGCTGCCAGCTCATCGCGCGTGATCCTCGGGCCAGTTCGGCGCCGACATTACCCCCCAATGCCAGCGGGCGCGAAGCGGCGTCAGCCGCGATGCGGGCCGGTTATCCGTAGGGCCGCCCTGGAATAGGCGCGGGTTTGCTGCGCCCTTCGGCGCTACTCCACGATCATCACGCCGGCGGCCACGGCCATGGCGAACAGGCCGGCGATGGCGGCCGCCCGCGGCTTGCGCCCGCGCATCTTTCGCTCGACCTTCATCAGGGTGGTGATTGGCCGAGGCACGACCTCGCGGCAGAAAGCGACTTTGCGGATGTACTGCGGCACGTGCCAATGCGCGGCGGTGCCGACCTGGAAGGAGACGACATCGCCCGGGCGCAGGTCCCACCGCTTGCCGTTGGCGTCCACGACGTGCGCGCCACCCTCGAGGATGTGCACGGTCTCGTCGATCCCGTAGTGCCAAGTGAAGCGGCCGGCGGTGCAGTCCCAGATATCGGTCCAGCTCAAGCCGTCGGCGCCGCGCGACACCGGACCAACGCGCGCCATCGGGTTGCCTTCGACGATCCAGGAGGGGTCGATGGGGGCCGGATGCATGTCGACGGAATCGGTGGAAATGCGCTGCAGCGGTGCCGGGGACATCGGTAAATTCACTCGACCATGAATAGCTCAATATCGGCTTGCTGATACGCGAGTGGATATCTGACGTCAACGTGATCAATTTGCGTAACGACTCACATCAAATTAGAGAACGACGCCATCTATCAGATTTTCCTCGTAAAGTGCCTTCATGTCGATTCCCCCTTCCGGCCTGGCGGGCTTCAGCCCGGCGATCGCGGCGGCCAGTCGGCGCTCCTGATCGCGGCGCAGGGCTTCGGCTTCGGCGACGGTGATGGCCGTAAAATGCACCCGCATGCCGGGTAGCAGGCGGCAGGTACGTGGCAGGTCGGCCGAGGCGATGGTGGCGATCTTGGAATAGCCGCCTACGGTCTGCCGATCCGCCAGCAGCGCGATCGGCAGGCCGGCTGCCGGCACCTGGACGGCGCCTGGCGCGATGCCGTCAGAGACGATGTCCGGGCCCAGCGCGGAATGCTCGATCTTCGGCCCCTCGAAGCGGATGCCCATACGGTCCGCCTCCTTGGACACGACGTACTCGCTCGACGTGAAGGTGGCGTGGCCGGCCTCGGTGAAGTGGTCGGCCTGTGGCCCGATGACGACCCGGATCGGTCCCTGGCCGTAGTCGAAAGGCGCCGCCAGGGCCAACTCGGCGCGCGCGCCGGCAGCCTCGTGCGCCAGTGGCAAGGCATCGCCCTCCTTCAGCTTGCGACCCTCGAGCCCGCCCAGCGCGGCGCGGGTGTAGGTGCTGCGGCTGCCCATGAAGAGCGGCACCGCGATGCCGCCCTCGACGGCAAGATACGCCGTGCTGACGCCGTCGATGCCGCCCAGCTTCAGCCGCTGGCCTCGCGTCAGCGTATGCGAGCGATCCGCGAGCAGTGGCTTAGGTGCGGCGCCTTCGCTGGCGATCAGCGACGCCTCGATCGGACCGACGATGGCGATGCGCACTGACTCGGCCTCGACCCGCAGTGTCGGGCCGAGCACGCCCATCTCCAGCGCCGCGGCATTGGCGTCGAGCGGATTGCCAGCCAGCGCGTTGGCGAGCGCCAGGGCGATTCGATCCATCGCGCCGGCGGTCGGCATGCCGAGTTCCTGGAAGCCGATGCGGCCGCGGTCCTGCACCGTGTCGAACAGGCCGGCGCGCTCGACGATCAGTCGCGCGCTCACGACCACACCCCGTCGTCCTGAGCGTAGCGAAGGACCTCGCGGTCCTGCGGACAAACGATGGCGTGGCGGCCGTTCACACCACCGCTGGATCCTTCGCTGCGCTCAGGATGACGGTGATACTTCACGGCGCGACCTCGACGAAGCGCGCGACGTCGAACGGTGTGCGTTCGGCTTCGGCGGCGAGCGAATCGTACTCGGCGCGGCTGATGCGGCGGAAGCGCACCGTGTCGCCCGGCGCCAAGGTCGTGGCCTCGGCGCCGCGCCGCGCGTCGAACATCGAGACCGGCGTGCGGCCGATCAGGTGCCAGCCACCGGGGCTTTCGAAGGGATAGACCACGGTCATCTCCGTGGCGATGGCAACGCTCTGCGCCGGCACGCGCACGCGCGGCGAGGCGCGCCGGGGCAGGTGCAGCTTCTTCGCCAGACCAACCAGGTAGGGCAGCCCGGGCATGAAGCCCACCACATAGACCCGGAATTCGGAGGCGAGGTGCAACTTGATCACCTCTTCCGGCGAAACGCCGGTGCGCTCAGCGACATCGTCCAGGTCGAGGGCGAATTCGGCGTCGTCGTAGCAGCAAGGCAGGGTGAGCCGCCGCGACCTCACCTCGGCTACCCGACCGCCTGCCAGCAGCGCCTCAATCGCCGGCTGCAGGGCGGCGCGCGTTGCGGCCATCGGATCGTAGATCACCAGCAGCGCGCGCATGCTGGGCACGGTCTCGACCACGCCGGTCAGCCGGCCGGCTTCGCGCTCGGCCGCGATCGCGCCGTGCAGGGCCATGACCCTGGCGTTGATCTCGGGCGCGATGGTGCTGCCGAACTCGACACTGAACGCGGTGTCGCCGCAATCGAGGAACCTTGTGCTCACGCCGTTTCCGTCATGTCGAGCCAGGCGCTAGAATAGCGGACCTGCGGGAGGCGAGCCATGGCGAGCGAAGTGAACATCAATTCCGATCTCGGCGAGAGCTTCGGCCCGTGGAAGATGGGCAACGACCCTGAAGTGCTCAAGATCGTGCGCTCGGCCAATGTCGCCTGCGGCTTCCACGCCGGCGATCCCTCGGTCATGGCCTCGACCGTGAAGCTCTGTGTCGACAATGGCGTGTCGATCGGCGCGCACCCAGGGTTCCAGGACCTGCAGGGCTTCGGGCGCCGCGTCATCCGCATGACCAACGCGGAGATCGAGCATTCGATGGCCTACCAGATCGGCGCCCTGATGGGCGTCGCCGCGCTGCACGGCGCGAAGGTCACGCATGTGAAGCCGCACGGCATGATGGCCAACATGTCGGCCGAGGATCAGGACCTCAGCGACGCCATCGCGCGCGCCATCCGCGCCGTCGACCGCGAGCTGATCTTTCTCGCCCAGGCGGTCACGGCGCAGGTGCCGGCCGGCCGTAAAGCCGGGCTGCGCGTCGCCGAGGAGGTCTTCGCCGACCGCACCTATACCGATGCCGGTCTGCTCACGCCGCGCAAAGAAAAGCACGCCATGATCCACGACGCAGCGACCTCGGTGGCGCATGTCAAACGCATGATCGCGGAGCAGGCGATCTTCTCCACCACAGGCAAGAAAGTGCCCTGCCAGGTCGACTCGGTCTGCGTGCATGGCGACGAGCCCACAGCCGTCGCTACCGCGCGCGCCGTGCGCGCGGGGTTGGAGGCCAGCCAGATCCGCATCGTGCCGCTCACTGACTTGCGGTCGATGAACTAGTCCTGTCTGTCAGCCGCCGTTAAGTCTGAGATGATGAGCTTCGAGGAGACCGCTATGGCGTCAACGCCGAAGCCAACCATTGCGCGCATCTGGCGTGGCCGCGTGCGCCGGGCGCAGGCCGACGAGTACCAGCGCTACAACTTCGAGGTCGGCGTGAAGCCGCTGATGGAAAAGGCGCTGGGCGTGCAGTCGCTTCGCGAGGATCGTGGCGAGGAGACGGAGTTCGTCACCATCTCCTACTGGGAGAGCATCGAGGCGATGGCGCGCTTTACCGGCGGCGACCCGACTGACATCCACCACCTCGACCGCGATCCCGAGTTCCTGATTGAGCTACCCAAGGCTGTCCAGGTGTTGCGGATCTACGCGAGCCACGGGCAGACGTCGTAGGCGTTTTTCTTCGCTTCCCAGGCCTTCATCAAGCCGCGGCGAAGCGGGCCACCTCGTCGTGACCGACAGCCCGCAGCTTCGGCTTGGCCCGCCGCCGTGTGCGCGCCAGCGCCGTGAGGTAGGATTCGGCCCACCAGTTGACGTCGCGCGCCTCGAGGCCGGCGACCAGTCGAGCGTGACGCGCGCAGCGCTCCTCCAGCGGCATGGACAGCGCGGTCTGAATGGCTTCGGCCACCTCGCTCTTGTCGAAGGGATTGACGATCAATGCGTCTGCCATCTGGCGCGCCGCGCCAGCGAAGCGCGACAACACCAGCACGCCGGGATCGGCGGGATCCTGCGCGGCGACATACTCTTTGGCGACGAGGTTCATGCCGTCGCGCATCGGCGTCACCAGGCCAACGGCGGCGTGACGATAGAGGCCGGCCAGCACCGGCCGCGAGAAGGCGCGCTTGACGAAGCGTACCGGCGTCCAGTCGAGGCCGCCATGCGCGCCGTTCAGCCGGCCGACCGCCTGATCGATGCGTTGACCCAGCTCGGCATACTCGGGCACCTCCGAACGCGATTCCGGCGTGATCTGCAACAGGATCGGCCTGCCGCGCTGTTGCGGATTGGCGATCAGGAAGCGTTCGAAGGCCTCGATGCGCTCGACGATGCCCTTGGAATAGTCGAGCCGGTCGACGCCGATCACCAGTCGGCGATCGCCCAGGCTCTGCGCCATCTGGCGTACCAGCCGCAGGGTGCCGGCGCGCTCGGCGAAGCGGCGGAAATCGGCGATGTCGATGCCGATGGGAAACGCATCGACGCGCACCGTGCGTCCCGCCATGCGCAGTCGACCACGACGATCGGTCGTGGCGCCGGTCGTTTCGGTCAGTCCGCGCACAAGGTTGCCCGCGTCGGTCGCTGTCTGCAGCCCGATGAGATCGTAGGCGCCCATCGCCTCGAGCAGATGCCGGCTCATGGGAATGGCGCCGAAGATCTCGATCGGTGGCCAGGGGATATGATGGAAGTAGCCGATGCGATTCTTGACGCCCAGTTCGCGCAGGACCGATGCGAAGGGCAGGAGGTGATAATCGTGCACCCAGATGATGTCGTCGGGCCGCAGCCGCGGCGCGAGGGACTCGGCCAGCATGCGGTTGACCCGCAGATAGCCAGCGAAGTCGTCGCGCGAGAATTCGGTGAGACCCAGCCGATAGTGCATGCTGGGCCACAGCACGCGGTTGGCGAAACCGAGATAGTACTCCTGTCGGTCGATGGCGGTCAGATCGATCTGCTCATAAGCGATCTGACCGCGCACGGTGGTGCGTGGCGTACGATCGGGCGCCTCGGAGACCAGGCCGCTCCAGCCGAACCAGATTCCGCCGCGCTCGCGCAGGGCATCGCGCAACGCTACGGCTAAGCCACCCGCCGCCGCCTTCTCGCCGGCACGGGGTGATGGAACCCGATTGGATACGACGACCAGCCGCATCGAGCGCTCCGTGGTGGTGAAACGGGGCCGAGCGCAAACCGGCTCGGCTCGCGCCTCCTTACGGCGGCGCAGCGTCTGCATACGCTAATTTGGTCACTCCTCGACAAGGCTTCAAGGTGGCATCCACATCCACAATGACCTAGATAACGTTGCCCGTGACCGCTCACAGCACGCAGACGGTATGAACAAAGCGACTGAACAGGTCCGCGTGAGGGACGATTCCCCGGAGGTCACGTCGGTGGGCTCGCCGTGGGCGCTGTTCCTCGATTTCGACGGCACGCTGGTGGAACTCGCCGCGTATCCCGATTCCGTCATCGTCGCGCCGGACCTGGGCGGCACCCTGATGCGGCTTGCCAGTGGCTTGGGCGGCGCCCTTGCCATCGTCTCGGGCCGGCCGATCGTGACCATCGATCGCTATCTCGGCCCGCATTTCGACGTCGCCGGGCTGCACGGTGCGGAGCGCCGCGTCGGTGGCGTTCTGCGTCCCGGCCATACGCCAGATCGCGGCGGCCTGCGTCTCGCGCTCGATGTGCTGCGACGTCTGGCGCGGGACGAACCACGTCTGGTGATCGAGGACAAGCAACTCTCGGTGGCCTTCCACTGGCGGATGGTACCGGAGCTCGAGGCGCTGGCGCTGACGACCGTCGACCGCGCACTGGCTGCGGCCGGGTCGGGCTATCGCATCCAGTATGGTCATGCCGTGGCTGAGATCCTGCCGGCGAACGTTAGCAAGGGCGGCGCCATCGATGAGTTTCTGACGTTGAGCCCCTACGCCGGCCGGCGTCCGGTCTTCTTCGGTGACGATCTGACTGACGAGGCAGCCTTCGCCACCGTTAATCGCCATGGCGGGGTGTCGGTGAAGATCGGCGAAGGACCAACGGCCGCCGGCGCGCGGCTTGCGACGCCAGAAGCGGTGCGCCGCTGCCTGGCGGATTGGGCGGCGTCGGGTCGTGCGTCGCCTGAGGAGATCGGGCGAAGGGAGGCATCGTGAGCTCATTGGATCTGGCGGTTATCGGCAATTGCGCGGTCGCGGCGTTGATCGATCGGCGTGCGCGCATCGTCTGGGGCTGCTTTCCGCGCTTTGATGGCGATCCCGTCTTCTGCTCGCTTATCGACGATGGCGGTGCGCAAAGCGAGGCACCGCCGGCGCGCGGCGTCTTCGCCCTCGATCTGGTCGGCATGACACGCTGCGAGCAGGCCTATGTCGACAACACCGCCATCGTCGTCTCGGTGATGTCCGACGATCACGGCAACACGCTGGAGATCACCGACTTCGCGCCACGCTTCACTCGCTTCGAACGCACCTTCCGCCCGCCGCAGCTGGTGCGCCGGGTGCGGCCCCTGGCGGGCAGGCCGCGGATCCTCGCCGCGGTACGGCCTGTATTCGAACTCGGCTCGCGCCCGCCCGATGTCACGCGCGGCAGCAGTCATATCCGTTACGTCGGCGCAGCCCAGACCCTGAGGCTGACCACCGACGCGCCGATCTCCTACGTGCTCGACGAGACGCCATTCGCGGTCGACCGGCCGATGTCGTTCTTCCTCGGCGCCGACGAGCCTCTGCAGTCGGAGGTCGACGCCACGGCGCGCGAGCACCTCGACAAGACCACCGGATGGTGGCGCGACTGGGCGCGCTCCCTGTCGATCCCCTTCGACTGGCAGGACGCGGTGATCCGCGCCGCGATCACGCTGAAACTGTGCAATTTCGAGGAGACCGGGGCGATTGTCGCGGCGCTCACCACCTCGATCCCGGAGGCGCCTGGCACGGCGCGCAACTGGGACTACCGCTTCTGCTGGTTGCGCGACGCGTACTTCGTTGTCCACGCGCTCAACCGGCTGGGCACGACGCGCACCATGGAGGAGTACGTCAACTTCATGGGTAACGTGGTCGATACGTTCGGGGCCGAGAAGGAGTTCCATCTGCCGCCGCTGCTATCGATCACGCGCAACGGCTCGACCGAGGAGTTCATTGCCACGTCGCTCAAGGGCTATCGCGGCGACGGCCCGGTGCGTGTCGGCAACGCCGCGGTGAGCCAGATGCAGTACGACGGCTTCGGCGCCGTCGTGCTGGCGGCGACCCACGCCTTCTTCGACCGCCGCCTGATGCGCGGCGGCCACGCCGCGCATTTCGCGCATCTCGAGCGTCTGGGCATGCGCGCCTTGGCGACCTTCGATCAGCCGGATGCCGGCCCGTGGGAGCTGCGTAATTCGCGCAGCGTGCATACCTTCTCCGCCGTGATGTGCTGGGCGGCGCTCGACCGGCTCGCCCGCATCGCCGACGTGCTGGGCAAAGACAGCCGTTCGGCGTATTGGCGGGAGAGCGCCGATCGCGTACGCGCGGCGATCGAGCCGCGTATCTGGTCGACGGCGCGCGGCACCTTCGTCTCGACCTTCGACGGCGAGGATCTCGACGCCACCCTCCTGCTGCTGTCGGAACTCGACTTCGTGCGCGCCGACGATCCGCGCTTCATCGCCACGGTCGACGCGATCGGCCGCGAGCTGCGGCGCGGCGACCTGTTGCTGCGCTACGCCACGCGCGACGATTTCGGCCACATGACCAGCGGCTTCCTGATTTGCGCCTTTTGGTACGTCGACGCGCTGGCGTCGATCGGCCGCAAGGACGAGGCGCGCGCGCTGTTCAAGCGCATCCTGACGCGGCGCAATTCCTTTGGCCTGCTGTCGGAGGACGCCGACGTCGAGACCGGCGAGCTGTGGGGCAACTTTCCGCAGACCTACTCGATGGTCGGCCTGATCAACTCGGCGATGCGGCTCAGCCGCAGCTGGGAAGAGGCGATTTAGTCGTCGCTGCCTACCACTTCGCGCCGTGGCGGCTGAGGATGCCGCGCCACAGCGCGTCGCGTTCGGCGGGGTAGCCGTCGGTCCTGCCTGTCGCTTCTTTCTGCGCCGCCGTGATGATCAGCGCCAGCCGTGTGCCGGGATCGACGAAGATCGACTGGCCGAAGACGCCCAGCAGTGAGAAGCGGCGCGGCGCCGACGGGTAGAGCCAGAACTTGTAGCCGTAGCCGTAGTAGCGCGTCGCCTGGCGGGGCCGGAAGGCCATCGGGTGCTGATCGGCATCGGTCGCCTCGATCAGGAAATCGCGCGGGATGATCTGCTTGCCATCGAGTGCGCCGTCATTGGCCAACAGCATCGCCAGCCTTCCCCAGTCGCGCAGCGTGGCATTGAAGAAGCCGTGCGCCAGCTCTACGCCGGCGCGATCGATGATCCAGCTGGCGTCGGATTCCGCACCCATCGGCTGCCACAGCCGCTCGTTGACGTAGGACGACAACGATTGCCTGGTGGCGCCTTTCAGCACGTAGGACAGCACCATGGTCTCGATCGAGGCGTACTGGAACTTCGTGTTGGGCGGGTTGTCGCGCTGGTCGAAGGCGCGTATCGCCGCCAGCGTGCCATCACGTATCGATAGCGTCGCAAACTTGTGGATGTCGTCATTGCCGTCGTAACGCTCGGTGAAGGTCACGCCCGAGGCCATGCGCAACAACGCGCTGATCGGCGTCTCGCCATAGGCCGAGCCGGCAAGCTCGGGGACGTAGGTCGCCGCCGTGTCGTCGAGGGACTTGATCCTGCCCTCCGCCAACGCGAAACCGATGGCGATAGCGGTGATCGACTTGGCCATGGAGTTGGACAACAGACGATGCTGCGGCGTGCGCTCGTACTGGTAGCGCTCGAGCTGGACGACGCCGTCCTGGACCACCATCAGGCCGGTGATACGCCGGCGTGCCAGGAAGTCGTCGATGCCGCGCGTCGCGTAGTCGAAGGTGTAGCTGTAGTCCGGCTCCTTCGCCGCGCGCCGCAGCGGCTTCGGCGAGTCGGATTTCAGCAGGACGCGATGCGGCAGGAAGCTGTCCATATGGCTGAACGAGCCGACGCGCACCGTCTCGTCGTAGAACCAGTTGCCCGGCGTGCCGACTGGATAGCCCCTGGATTTGCCGAGCAGTTCCTCGTCCGGCGCGGCGGCGAGCGGCGCAATCAGGCTCGCGATCAGCAGCGTGGCGATGAGGGGTACGCGGTACGCGGTGACCCTGGCCATGGACAGCCTCCCGTGACGGCGGCCCATGTTACCATGGCAAATCCCACCGCTGGATGACGGTGGGCTCTGCGAAGCCGGCGCGTCTCGACGACAGCCGGGCCGGAGTAACGACAATAGTCGCTGTGATCAGCGCGGGCGCCGCTGTCGCGCGCGCCATTCCCAGGGTGGCTCGAAGGTGCTGCCCCATATGCCGCGCTTGGCTTCGCGCGCCTCGGTCTCTTCCTTGGCGTAGGCGTCGGTCTGGCGCGTGTTCATGATCGCGTGGCCGTTGACGATCATCCAGCGCGACAGGCTCTCGCCGCCCAGGGTGCAGTCGCCGACCACCAGCCGCCGGATCTTGTCGCGCACGATGACCAGGCAACGCACGGTCTTGCCATCGATCAGCCGGTCAAGCGCGCGCGCGGCGTCGCGGCCACAGGCCCAGGGCTTGCCGCCGCGCGTGCAGGTCTGGCCCAGATCCGGCGCGTCGATGCCCCACAACCGCACACGCTCGCCGCCGACGGCGAGTGAATCCTCGTCGAGGCCGTTGGCCGGCCCGGAAAGGATCTCGGCGCGCGCGGGTGCGAGCGCAAGCAGCATGCACGCCGCGATGACGATCAGCCTGGATGAACGACGCATCAACTATCTGGACCACGAAGTGGCCCCGACTATAGCCGGCTTCGGGGTCGGGCGGCGACCAGTTCGAGCCCGATCCCGCGGCCGCAGCGTGAGGCCACCCGGTCGTTGCGCTCCATGCCGATACCCCCCAGCTCATCGAGTCCTCACCGTGGGCTCTGGTGGTCGGATGGAAGCCATATCCGCTGGCTGGGGATAACTCGGCCCCGCTCACTCTTTCTTGCGTTTATGCCGGTAAGGGAAGCGGTGTCGCGTCAGCGCCTCGACCAGCATCGATGCCAGCTTGGCGGGCTCGGCTACTACAACGCCATCGTCTGAGGCGAAGTCGCAGGCCTTCAGCACATCGCCGGACCGCGCCGCCACGGCGATCGGCTTGCCGTGGCGATACGCTTCAGCGAGGAAGCGCAGTGCGAGGCCGGATTCGGCCAACGCGGCGCCGACGCCCGATGGCACAAGGGCGGCGTCGTAGACCACTGACGGCGCATTGGGCGCCGCGCGGTCGACCTTGACGGACTTGCCCTTGGCGTCGGTGAACAGCCCGGCCGTCGGCGCGATAAGCTCGGCGACGATTCCGGCCCGCCCAAGCGCCTCGACGAGAGCGTTCAGCTCCACCGCCTCGGCGCCGTAGCCGATGAGGATGCCGACCTTGCGGCCCTTCACCGTCGGCGCCGGCTTGTCCATGCTGAGCGCGGGCGATTTCAGTCTTGCCGCGTCTCGCTTGAGGGGCCCCGACGGCGTCGGCGCCGACGGTGTGGGATTGTCCGACGTGCCGGCCGGCTCGACGGCGATGCCGGTCGCGGCCGAAACCAGGGCGGCGAGCTCCGGGTGGATGTTGACCAGCAGTTCGTTCATCACCCGGTTACGCACGCCCTCGTCAACGACGTTGTTGAGTTCGAACGAGAAGGCGGCGGCGATGTGGTCTTTCTCCCAGTCGCTCATGCTATTCCAGAACATCGTCGCCTGGCTGAAGTGATCGTTGAAGCTCGGGCTGCGCTTGCGCGTCTTGGCGCCGGGCTCTTCGCGTACCAGGGAGCGAAAGGCCTCGGCCGCATCCGGCGAATGCATCGGACAGCCGCGCGCCAGGCTGTTGGGGAAGTACGCGACGCGGCCCTTGTTGATGGTCGTGCGCCCCATCCCGTCGCGCTGGTTGTTGTCGACCGGCGCCAGCGAACGGTTGATCGGCAGCTCGTGGAAGTTCGGTCCGACACGCCTGAGCTGGGTGTCGATGTAGGAGAACAGCCGCCCCTGCAGCAGCGGGTCGTTGGTGAAGTCGATGCCAGGGATGATGTGGCCGGTGTGGAAGGCGACCTGCTCGGTCTCGGCGAAGAAATTGTCGGGGTTGCGATTGAGCGTAAGCTTGCCGACGCGGCGGATCGGGACCAGTTCCTCGGGGATGAGCTTGGTCGGGTCGAGCAGGTCGAAGTCGAAGGTTTGCTCATCTTTTTCCTCGACGATCTGCAGGCCGAGCTCCCATTCGGGATAGTCGCCGCGCTCAATAGCCTCGAAGAGGTCGCGACGATGGAAGTCGGGGTCGCGGCCCGACGTCAGCTGCGCCTCGTCCCAGACCTGAGATGCGACACCCTTCAGCGGCTTCCAATGAAACTTCACGAAGCGCGACACGCCTTCGGCGTTGACCAGCCGGAAGGTGTGCACGCCGAAACCCTCCATGGTGGCAAGGCTGCGCGGCAAGGCGCGATCGCTCATCGCCCACATCAGCATGTGCGCGCTTTCCGGCGTCAGCGAGACGAAATCCCAGAAGGTGTCGTGCGCCGAGGCAGCCTGCGGGATCTCGTTATGCGGCTCGGGCTTCACCGCGTGGATCAAGTCGGGGAACTTGTTGGCGTCCTGGATGAAGAACACCGGCATGTTGTTGCCGACAAGGTCCCAGACGCCCGCGGTCGAATAGAACTTTACCGCGAAGCCGCGCACGTCGCGTGGCGTGTCCGCCGAACCGCGCGAGCCGGCCACGGTCGAGAAGCGCACGAAGACCGGCGTCTCGATGCCCTTGCCCTGCAGCGGCGCGGCCATGGTGAGGTCGCCGAGGTCGCCATAGGACACGAACACGCCATGTGCGGCGGTACCTCGCGCATGCACGACACGCTCCGGAATCCGCTCGTGATCGAAATGCGTGATCTTCTCACGCATCAGGATGTCTTCGAGCAGTGTCGGGCCACGGCCATGCGCCTTCAATGAGCTCTGATCGTCGCTGACCCGGATGCCCTGGTTGGTCGTCAGATGCTCACCGGGAGTCTGGCTGAACTGCTGGAGCTGTTCAGTCTTGGCGCTCTCGGCCTTGAAAGATTCAGGCTTGCGCTTGCTCGCCTGATCCGACGCCCGGGCCTTCGAGGCCGTGGGCGGGCGCTTTGCCGCTGTCTTGCCCGTCGTCTTCGCCATCCGTCGCTCCATCTCGTTGTGCATGGAACGAAGCGTTGTGGGACGGGTTCCGCGCATCGTGAACCGATCGCCGCAACCGCCGCCCTGGTGGGCCGTTGGCAACGGCTGCACGGAGGGAACGGCGATGTCGCCAAAGAAGGACAGGAAGACGCTGAGCCAGGAAGCCGCCTCGCCTCCAGCGCCGATCCTGGCTCACGCGGCGAAGAGCCTGCCGGCCTTGATGGTCGACACCTACAACGAGGAACTTCGTGACGAGGAAGGCTTTGTCGGCGATCGGGCCAGCGGCCGGGCTTTTCGGGCCATCCTCAAAGACTGGCGCGAGCTGGTCAGGGAGCAGGGCGACGACCCCTTCGGCGACACGCCTACCGAAGACATTCGCAAGGCGGACATGGACAAGATGCTGGCGGGCGACGATCCCAAGGCCGCCGGCCTCGTGCATACCGTGATCGAGGAGTTCGCCGGCGAACTGGCCGCCGTCGTGCGCCGCTTCCTGCGCTCGAAAGACTGGAAAGGCACGGAGAGCATCGTGATCGGGGGCGGCCTGAGCGCCAGCCATATCGGCCGGCTGGCGATGGGCCGTGCCGAGCTGCTCCTGGTGGCTGAGGGGATCGAGGTCGAACTCCGGCCGATCGAGCACGATCCCGACGAAGCCGGCCTTGTGGGCGCCGTCCAACTCGCGCCGTCGTGGGTTTTGGCAGGGCACGACGCGATCCTTGCGGTCGACATCGGCGGGACAAATTTGCGTGTCGGTGTAGTCGAGCTGAACCTTACCAAGAAGGACAGCCTGGCGAAGGCAAAGGTGTGGAAGCTGCGCCACTGGCGGCACGCCGACGACAAACCGACACGCGAGGAGACGGTGAAGCGGCTAACCAAGATGATCGTCGAGCTGATCGAGCGTGCCGAAGCGGGCAAGGTTCGGCTGGCGCCTTTCCTCGGCATCGCCTGTCCGGGCCTGATCGACGAGAGCGGCAAGATCCTGAGCGGTGGCCAGAACCTGCCGGGCAACTGGGAGGCCGACGACTTCCACCTGCCCACCAGTTTGGTGCTGCCCAAGATCGGCAATCATGAGCCGGTCATCGTCATGCACAACGACGCCGTGGTGCAGGGCCTGAGTGCGGTGCCGGCAATGAAGGACAAGAAGCATTGGGGCGTGCTGACCATCGGCACGGGTCTCGGTAACGCCCGCTTTACCAACCATCCCCGCGAAGACTGAGACTGCCCCCCTGAAAGACGCTACTCTTCGCGGGTCGCCAAGGCCGGCCCTGCGGGGGAAGCGCATGAGCGTCCGTATACCGTCGATCGTGCTCGTCAGTGTACTGCTCAGTCCGTGGACGACAGCGGTCGCGCAGCATTCCGGCCGCCACGGCGACGGCCACGCCCAGCATCACGACTGGTACAAGGACTTGCGCCAGCCCGACACCGGCACGCGCTGCTGCAACGGCTCGACCGACGGCCAGGTCGGCGACTGCCGGCCGGCGCCATCCTATATGGGCGAGGACGGCTTCTGGCGGGTCTGGGACGGCCGGGACTGGCTGGTGGTGCCCAAGGGGAAGATCATCACGATGCCGACGCCCGACCGGGGCACGCACCTGTGCGAACTCTACGGCAAGGTCTTCTGCTTCATCACGGGCGGGCCATCGAGCTGAGAACTGGTGCTGCGAGAGAGGATTGAACTCTCGACCTCACCCTTACCAAGGGTGTGCTCTACCACTGAGCTACCGCAGCAGCTCTCAGTTCGTACGGCGGCCGGGGGTATGCCATACACCCCCCGATGGTTCAACCCTGTCCCGGCCGGGAGGATAAAGTGGCCTATACGACCTTCGATTTCGACGTCCGCGACCATGTCGCGCATATCCGCCTGAACCGGCCCGACAAGCGCAATTCCATGACCCGGGCGTTCTGGGAGGAGATCCGCCACGTCTTCGCCGTCGCCATCGGCGAGGAGCGCGCCGAGGCGCGGGTGGCGGTGATCTCCTCGACCGGCCCACATTTCACGGCCGGCATGGACCTCTCGGTCTTCGGCTCGATCGTCGCCGAGGAAGCCGACCCGGCCCGCCGGCGCGAGCGCTTCCGCCGGGGCCTGCTGGCCTACCAGGAATCGTTCAGCGTCATGGAGAAGGTCCGCGTGCCGGTGCTGGCGGCGGTGCAGGGCGGTTGCATCGGTGGCGGCGTCGACATGATCTCGGCCTGCGACATGCGCTACTGCACGGCCGACGCCTTCTTCACCATCAAGGAAATCGATCTCGGCATGACCGCCGATGTCGGCACCCTGCAACGCCTGCCGCATCTGATCCCGCAGGGCCTGGTGCGTGAGTTGGCCTATACCGGCCGCGCGCTCCCCGCCCAGGAGGCGCTGCGCGCCGGGTTGGTCAACACGGTCTACGCCACCCAGGCCGAGATGCTCGACGGCGTGATGGCGATCGCGCGCACCATCGCCGCCAAGTCGCCGCTGGCGGTCTACGGCAGCAAAGAGATGATCAACTACGCGCGCGATCACTCGGTCGACGAGGCGCTGAACTACATGAGCGTGTGGAACGCCGCGTTCATCCACGGCGCGGACATGCCCGAGGCCTTCACCGCGACACGCGAAAAGCGCGCGCCGCGGTTCGCCGATCTCGATCTGCGCAAAACGGTATGACGTCTTCTACCTTCCCCTGCTGGCGGGGGAACGTGGCGCGAAGCGCCGGATGGGGGTGGTTGGTGCGGCAACTCTCATCGTCGTGGCTGGCCGCTATGCCGTCCACCCCCATCCGCCCTTCGGGCACCTTCCCCCGCCAGCGGGAGAAGGTAGTTTATCACTTGCTCACATAGCTGCGGCGCACCGGCGCCGCGGCGGGAGCGTTGGCTTTGCGGCTTTCGAACACCACCGCTTTGGGCGTATCGCGGGTCGTCAGCGCCATGTCAGCCGGCAGGCGGCGTTCTCGCGCCTGCCCCGCTTCGGCATCGACCAGGAAGGCACGCACCGCCTCGACGGTCGGCGCCGCCTCGCCGTTGGCGCCCTTGCGTTCCGACAGCGCTTCGACCGCGCTGGCGTGCAGCAGCTTGGGCCACATCTTGCGAAACAGCTGGCCGGAGCCGTAGACCTCGGCGCTGTTGATCTTGCCGTTGATGGCGAAGACATAGCCGATGACGTCCGGCTCCTTGTCGATCGACGGCGTCAGCGCCGCGACCGTCTCCTTGATCGTCGCCTGAAGCTTCTGATTCTCCAGCGAGAGCTGCAGGCTGCTGGCCGAGGCCGGCGCGGCGATCGGTGCCTGGACCGTGTCGCTGAGCTTGCGCTGCATCTCGGCGACACCGGCCCAGACGCGGCCCTGGCTGTCGGCCGGCGCATTGCGCGCGGTTTGACGACGGGCGTTCGGATCGCGCGGATCGGGTATGGGATCGGGTCGCGCATCGGGCTTGGCCGGCACGCCACGCGCGGCGAGCTTCAGATCCTTGGAGGGCAGCGACGTGGTGGCGCTGGAGAATTGCTTGACGTCCTCAGTGCCGCGCGCCGCCCAGCGACCCGCCTCGACGCAGAACGCCGCCAGCGGGATTCGGCCCGAGCGCGGCGCCAGCACCAGGTCAAGCTGCACGACGCGGTCCTGCTTGCCACCCTTCACGATGTCGCCGGCCTGCACGAAGATGTCCTGGTCGCCGACGTTCTCGATCTCGAGCTGATCGACGTTGCCGGTCTCGCGCACGCGCACGAAGCCCTTCTGCAGCGCCTCCTGCAGGGTGAGCGGCGGCTTGCCGGTGTCGCCGGGCTTGCCGTGGATCATGTAGAGGGTGAGATTGCCGTGGGTGTAGGGCCCTGAGAGCCTGTAGTCGGTCGCCCTGAGATCGGCGGCCCAGACATCGCCTATTCGTGCCGCCGGGAAGGCGATGCCGGCGGCCAAAGCCGCCAATGCGTTGATCCTGATACGCGCGCTGAGTGGCCTCATTCGTGATTTCTCCCTTTCACATCAGGCGAGCGGGAGCATCGAAGGCGTTTGAGGCGCGGCCGCGGTTCGTACGTGGCGGTATCAAGGAGAATGGGGCAGGGGCATTGCCGATTACTTGCCGGCCGCCGAATCGTTAGCGCGGCGACGGTCGTCGTTCTATTCGCGCAGGCCGGCCAACAGGCGACGGAAGCCCGCCGCCATCGTTCGAGCCCGCGCGGGACTCAAGCGGCTGATGAACAGCTCGTCGATAGCCGCGCGATAGACCGGCCACATGCGCGCGCGCAGGGCGGCACCCTTGTCGGTCAGTCCGGCATAGGCGCCGCGACCGTCCTCTGGGCTGCGGCTGCGACGCACAAGGCCCGCCTTCTCCAATTGGCCGATCAGATGCGTCAGATGGCTGCGGCTGAGCACCATCGCCTCGGCGAGCTCGCCCATGCGCAGACGCCGGCCCGGCGCGCGCTCCAGCGCCCACAGCGCGTCGTACCACAGCAGTGACGGCAGGCCGGCCGCCGACAGCCGCGCCCCAATGGCATCGGTCAGCGCCGCATGCGCGCGCAGGAAGAGCGGCCAAGCGTCCGTCGCGGTCATGGCGGCTATCATGTACATAGTTGAAAATTGAAGCAATGGCATCTATATAGTTCAATATTGAATTATTGAAAGACCACCATGACCGAGCTCATCCTCGTCAGCCACCACCTCTGCCCCTACGTGCAGCGCGCGGCGATCGCGTTGCTGGAGAAGGGCGCGCCGTTCGAGCGGCGCGACATCGATCTGGTGAACAAGCCCGACTGGTTCCGCGCCATCTCGCCCCTGGGCAAGACACCGGTGCTACTGGTCGACGGCAAGCCGCTTTTCGAATCGGCGATTATCGCCGACTACCTCGACGAGACGCGGTTGCCACGCCTGCACCCCGAGGACGCCTTCGAACGCGCGCGCCACCGCGGCTGGGTCGAGGTCGCGTCGGCGATCCTCAACGACATCGCCGGTTTCTACGGGGCGCCCGACGCGGCGACGCTCGATGCGAAGCGTGACGCCCTGGCGGCGAAGTTCGCGCGGGTGGAGGAGGCGTTGGGCGATGGGCCGTATTTCGCCGGCGCGAAGTTCAGCCTGGTCGACGCCGCCTTCGGGCCGGTGTTTCGTTACTTCGATGTCTTCGACACGATCGCCGACTTCGGGGTCTTTGCCGCGACATCAAAGGTACCGATGTGGCGGCAGGCCCTCGCCGCGCGCCCATCGGTGCGCGCGGCCGTGGCGTCGGACTATTCCGAACGGCTGTGGCGCTTCCTGGCGCTACGCCGGTCCGAACTCAGCCGACGCATAATGGCCGCGGCGGCCTGAATCACGAAAAGCGCCCCACGCCAGGAACAACGTGAAGCCGTTCGAAGGGGAGGAAATCGAATACCTGGACTACAATGTAATAGCGCAGATGCGGCCGATAGGTTTTCGTGGCAGGAGATCGGGCATGAAGCTTGTCCTCGCCTTAGCCTTTGTCACGGCGATCGCGGCTCTGGCATCGCCAGCCGCGAGCCAGTTGCCAGAGGACATCAGAATCGATGTTGTGCAACTGCTGCTCCCGCTGCCGCGCGACGCCGCTGCTGAAGAAATCGCCCGCCGTGCGGCTGACGCCAAGCGTATCGTCGATCAAGTGAGTCACTGCGAGGATTTGCGCAGCATCGCGCAACGCACGCCAGATGCCAGCGTCAGCGCCAAAGACTGGCTGCGCGTTGGTGACCTGCCAGCCAATATCGCGCAGCAGTTGATGGCGGTGCCGATCGGGCGTGCCGTCGGTCCCTTCGCCTTACACGGCACCATCCAGATCGTGGCGGTTTGCAGTCGGGTGCAAGGTCCCGCCGAGCCTCCCCCGCCGCCCCGTCCGGCCCGGCGTCGGCCGCCCGTCGACGCTAAAAACTGACGTAACCGGGACCGCTAGCCTTGCGGCCTGCAATACCAAACGATCTCAGCGACACACGTTCAGCGCTTCTCCTGCGACGCACGCAGGATCTTCCAGATGCCCTTGAGGTCGACCAGGGTGCGATCGCCGACATAGACCCGGCCGGTGACAAAGACGAGATCGCGAGTGGCGCGGGTGACAGCGCCGGTGCACTCGATCCAGTCGCCGGCACGGCCGGGTGCGACGAAGGACGAGGCGAGGTCGACGGTCGAGCTTAGCGTCTTCCCGCCGGCGAAGAAGGCGAGGGCGCCGAGACAGGTATCGGCGAAGCTCAGCAGCATGCCGCCATGCACGATGCCGGCGGGATTGAGATGCTTCTCGGTGGCGCGGAAGCCCCAGGCGTAGGTGCGGCCTTCCTTGGGTTTGCGCAGATAGAGCGGGCCGATCAGCGCGCCGAATCCGACATTGCCGCGCAGCAGCTCGAAATGCTCGGGGATGTCGGCGGCGGTGGTGATCGGCTCAGCGCTCATGCCGGCTTCTTCCACTCGCGCAGGGCGACGACGGCGCTGTAGTTCAACAGCGGCGTGCCGTTCTGTAGCACCGTGCCGGTGGGGAAGGCGAAGCGCTCGCTGGCGCGCGCCAGGTCAACGGTGCTCTCCAGTGGCGCGCCGACCGTGCCTGCCGACAGGAATTCCGCAGTGAACATTACGGTGGAGGGCGCCTTGCCTAGTCTGGAGGTGATCGCCGTGCAGAGGGCGTTGTCGGCGAAGGTCATCAGCATGCCGCCATGCACCGAGGCGCCGGAGTTCAGCATGTACTGGAAGGTTGGCTGGATCACATGCACGCCCTCGGATCCGTCGCGGAAGAAGGTCGGACCGGTGTGGCGCAGGTAGGGGCTGGAGCGCAGCTCGCGGCGATAGCCCTCGGGTGCCGGCATTTCATCGGGCGGGCCGGACGGGCGCGTGCCGCCGGCGACACGCGTCAGACCTTCGCCGTCGCGTCGGCCCATCGCCTTGTCGCGCGCGATGTGGCGTGTGACGCCGCTATAGGTGGCCAGCCGCTTGCCGTTCTGCGTCACCGAGCCGCGCGCAAAGGCCATGCGGCCGGTTACCCGTGTCGCCTCGCCCATCGACTCGATGGCCGGGCCGATCGCGCCGGCCTCGAGGAACGACACGGTCAGGCTCACCGTCATGGCGAAGCTGCCCGGCATCTTGCCGCCCGAGGCGGCGTGGCCGCAGGTGGCGCAGAGCGCGAAGTCGGCGAAGGTCATGATCGCGCCGCCATGCAGGACGCCGCCGGCATTGGTGTGCTCGCTCGCCGTCGGCAGCACGCAATGAACGCCGGTATCGCGCCGTTGGTAGTAGATCGGGCCGACATGATCCTCGAACGGATCGGAGGGATCGAAGATGCTGTAGCCCGACAATCCAGGGGTGGGCAGCGAGTCGGGCACGGTCATTCCTCTTGTCGGCGCGGGCTGGCGCTGTATTACGGGAAAAGGCGGGACGCCGGAAGCGTCCGGCTACAGCTTTCGTCAGGCGAACCGGAGGGACCGTGTCGACGTCCGAACACAAGATCGAGGTCAGGCGACAGGCCCGCGACGGCGGGATCGTGGCGCATGTGGTCTACGATAATTCCCGCCGGCTCAACGTCGTGGGCCCCGCGTCGCTCGACGATCTCGCGACGACGTTCCGCGAGCTGGCGAAGGAGCCGGACCTGCGCGTCGTGGTATTCTCGGGCGCCGGCGGCAAGGCCTTCATCGGCGGCGCCGACATCAACCACATGGCCGCCATGAAGACGGCCGACGAGGCGCGCGCCTTCATCACCCGCATCCACCTGCTCTGCCAGGCGATCCGCGAGTGCCCGGTGCCGGTGATCTGCCGGCTCGAGGGCTACACGCTGGGTGGCGGGCTGGAGGTCGCGGCCGCCTGCGACTTCCGCATCGCCACCGACAGCGCGGCCTTCGGCATGCCCGAGGTCAATGTCGGCGTGCCCTCGGTAGTCGAGGCGGCGCTGCTCCCGCGCCTGCTGGGCTGGGGCCGCACCTCATGGATGCTGATGACCGGCCAGAACATCGGCGCGCAGAAGGCGCTGGAGTGGGGGCTGGTCGAGACGGTGGTCAAGCCGCGCGATCTCGACGCGGCGATCGAGCGCGACGTCGCCGCCATCGTCGCCGCCGCGCCCAAGGCGGTGCGCGCGCAGAAATCGCTGATGCGCCGCTGGGAGGCGCTGCCGCTCGACGAGGCGATCCGCGCCGGCATCGATGCCTTCGCGCAGTCCGCCACGTCAGGCGAGCACACCGAACGCATGACCGCGTTCGTCAACAGGAAGCGGAAGTAGCGAATACCTTCCCCCGGAGGGGCAGGGCGATCGCATATGGCCAGTTTGGCTCGGTCTTGCCTTCCCCCGGAGGGGGAAGGTGCCCGAAGGGCTGAAACATCCCCCATCCGTCGCGCTTCGCGCGCCACCTTCCCCCTCCGGGGGAAGGTAGATGCAGTTCCATATGCGATCGCCCTGCCCTCCGGGAAAGGGACTTACTGCGGCTTGAGCCCCGCGGCGTCGGCGACCTTCTTCCACTTCACGGTTTCGCTGGCGATGTGCTTGGTCAGCGCATCGCTGCCGCCGATGATCGGCGCGCAGCCCGCGTCCTTGATGCGCTTCTCGACCTCGGGCGAGCTGACGCCCTTGACGATCTCGTCGCTCAGCTTCTTGGTGATCTCCGCCGGCAGGCCGGCCGGGCCCGCGACGTACCACCACGGCGCCGCGTCGTAGCCCGGCACGCCCTGCTCGGCGATGGTCGGCACGTCGGGCATCGCGAACCAGCGTTTGGCCGTCGACACGCCCAACGCACGCAACTTGCCGGAATTGATGTGCGGGATGTAGGCGGGAAGATTGTCCATCGTCGAAGGGATGCTGCCGGCCAGCAGGTCCTGCAGCACCAGGGAACTGCCGCGATAGACGATGTGCTCGAGCTTGATGCCGGTGATCGCCTGCAGGTACTCCATCGCCAAATGCCCCGTGCCACCGATCGCCGGCGAGCCGTAGTTCATCTGGCCGGGCTTGGCCTTGGCGAGCGCGATGTACTCCTGGAGGTTCTTGGCCTCCACGCTGGGGTGCACCGCCAGCACGTTGGCGACCTCGCCGACCAGCGCGATGTTGGTGAAGGCGGTGGCCGTGTCGAACGGCATGTTCTTGTAGAGGAACTGGTTGGTGACCGCCGAACCCACCGTGCCCAGCAGCAGCGTGTAGCCGTCGGGCGCAGCCTTGGCGACCAGGTCGGAGCCGAGATTGCCGCCGGCGCCGGTCCTGTTGTCGACGATGACCTGGGTGTTCCAGGCCTTCGACAGATGGTCCGCCACGATGCGGGCGAGGATGTCGGTGGCGCCGCCGGGCGCGAAGGCGACGATGATCTTGATCTGTTTGTTGGGATAGGTGCCCTGGGCCAGCGATCCGCGGATCAGCGCGGGCGTGGCCAGAAGCCCTGCACCGGCGGCGATCAGGGTGCGCCGGCGGAAGGCGGTTTTGCTCGACGGAATGCTGCTCATGATGCCCCTCGGTTCGTTGCCGGCAGCGTAGCGCGCCGCCGCTGCCTGCGCCATAACGCGACCGACAAGCTGGGAGGGCTTCCGACATGACCCATCATCGCGGCCCGTCGCGCCGGCAGGCGCTGCTCGGCGCGGGCGCCATCGCGCTGGCATCCTCGCCAGTCTCGGCGCAAGCGTTCCCGACGAAGCAGATCACCTTCGTGGTGCCCTTCGTCGCCGGCAGCGGCACCGACACGATGGCGCGGCTGATGGGCGAGCGTCTGTCGGCGACCTTCGGCCAGCAGGTGCTCGTCGACAACAAGGCCGGGGCCAACGGCTCGATCGCCGCGACCGCGGTCGCCCGTGCCGTACCCGATGGCCACACGCTGATGTTCACCACCAACACCAGCCACGCCGCCAATCCCAGCCTGCTCAAGACGATGGCCTACGATCCGGTGAAGGATTTCGAGCCGGTGGCACTGCTCGGCCTCGCGCCCTTCGTCCTGGTGGTGAACCCGAACCTGCCGGTAAAGACCTTTGCCGAGCTGATCGCCAAAGCGAAAGCCGAGCCCGGCAAGATGAGCTACGGCGCCGGCACCAGCACCGCGCATGTCTGTGGCGAGTCGATGAAGCGGCTGGCCGGCATCGACGTGCTGCGTGTGCCCTACAGGAGTGCGCCGCCGGCGCTCAACGACGTGATCGCCGGCCAGATCGACATGACATTCATCGATATCGGCACCGGCCTGCCGCACATCCGCGCCGGCAAACTGCGCACGCTCGTCGCCACCGACGCGCAGCGCTCACCCCATCTGCCCGATGTGCCGACCTTCCGCGAGCTCGGCGTCGAGTTCGACCTCGTCGCCTGGTACGCGATCTACGCGCCGGCCAAGACGCCGGCCGATGTCGTGGGCAAGCTCAACACCACGGTCAACGAGATCATGGCCTCGGCCGAGATCAAGCAGCGCCTGGACCAGTTCAGCGTTATCGTCCGCACCGGCACGCCGGCCTATCTCGCCGAGTGGACAAAGTCCGAGATCGACAAATGGGCCCGGCTGAGCAAGGCGGCGGGCATCGAGCCGGAAGGCTGAGGATCGGATTGGAGGCAGGGCGATGAGCGGCACGAAGAAGACTGTCCGCATCGGCGGCAGCTCGGGATTCTGGGGTGACACCGAGACGGCGCCGGGTCAGCTCGTCCGTCACGGCCGGATCGACTACCTGGTGAACGACTATCTGGCCGAGGTCACCATGTCGATCATGGCGGCGCAGAAGATGAAGAACCCGCAGGCGGGCTATGCCACCGACTTCGTGAGCGCCGTGATGGCGCCGCTGGCGAAGGAGATCGCCGACAGGAAGATCAAGGTCGTCACCAACGCCGGTGGCGTCAATCCGCAGGCCTGCGCCGAGGCCGTGCGCAAGGCCTGCGAGGCGGCCGGCGTGACCTTGAAGGTCGCCGTCGTGATGGGCGATGATCTGATGGGCAAGATCCCCGAGCTGCGGGCGGCCGGCATCACCGAAATGGGCGGCGACGCGCCGCTGCCCGCGAAGATTCTCAGCATGAACGCCTATCTCGGCGGCTTCCCGATCGCCCGCGCGTTGGCCGAAGGCGCCGACGTGGTGATCACCGGCCGCTGCGTGGATTCGGCCGTGACCTTGGGTCCGCTGATCCACGAGTTCGGCTGGACGATGGACGACTACGATCGCCTGTCAGCCGGTACGCTGGCGGGCCACATCCTGGAATGCGGCGCGCAGTGCAACGGCGGCAACTTCACCGACTGGCGCCTCGTGCCCGACTACGACGACATGGGTTTCCCGATCGCCGAGGTCAGCGAGGACGGCTCCTTCGTGCTCAGCAAGCCCGACAACACCGGCGGGTTGATCACCACAGCGACGGTGGCCGAGCAGATGCTCTACGAGATCGGCGATCCGCGCGCCTATCTCGTGCCCGACGTCGCCTGCGACTTCACCGAGGTGCGCTACGAGCAGCTCGGCAAGGATCGCGTGCGCGTATCGGGCGCCAAGGGCCGGCCGCCGACCGACCACTACAAGGTCTCCACGACCTGGCCCGACGGCTTCAAGTTCGCCTCGATCTTCATGCTCTCGGGCCGCGAGGCGGTGGCCAAGGGCCGCCACAGCGCCGAGTCGATCATCAAGAAGACGCGGCGCATGTTCCGCGAGAAGAACCTCGGCGACTACCGCGACGTCAGCATCGAGGTGATCGGCGGCGAGGACACGTACGGCCCGCACAGCCACGCACTGGACTCGCGCGAGGTCGTGGTGAAGATCGGCGCGCGCCACGACCAGCGCGAGGCGCTGTCGCTGCTCGGTCGCGAGATCGCGCCGATGTCGACCGGCGGCGTGGTCGGCATGAGCGGATCGTTTGGCGCCGGCCGCGTCTCGCCGCAGCCGGTGATCCGCATGTTCTCCTGCCTGGTGCCCAAGTCGATGGTGCCGGTCAACGTCGAGATCGACGGCAAGTCGATCCCGATGCAGGAGGGAGCCAGATCCGGCGGCTTTACCGAGGGGCAGCTGCCCGTCGAAGAGCCCGCCGCGCCGTCGAGCACGAGCGGCGCAACCGAGACCGTGCCGCTGATCGCGCTGGCCTATGGCCGCTCGGGCGACAAGGGCGACAACGCCAACATCGGCGTGTTCGCGCGCAAGCCGGAGTACGTGCCGATCCTCGAGTCCGAAGTGACCGAGGAGGCGATGGCCAAGTTCTTCGCCCATCGCATCAAGGGCAAGGTGACGCGCTGGCGGCTGCCGGGCATCGGCGGCTTCAACTTCCTGCTGCGCGAGGCGCTGGGCGGCGGCGGCATGGCTTCGATCAAGGCCGATCCGCTCGCCAAGGCCTTCGCCCAGATGGCCCTAGACATGCCGGTGAAGGTGCCGGCAAGTTTGGCGAAAGAGCTGCGCGAGGCCTCGGCACGCGCCGCCTAGAGGCGCCGGCGAGCTCAGCGGACCGTAATCGTCTTCTTGACCACCACCCGCTTGAGCGACGGCACGACGTAGCGCAGCTCGTAGGTGCCGGGTTGCTCCGGCGCCATCATGCGCATCTCCTCGTCGCCGTCGGCGTTGAGGATCACATCACCCGCGTCGGCATCGGCGTTGGGCCTGGCCAGCGAGAAGACGTTGTCGGCGATCTTCGGGCCGGTCCACTTGAACTCGAACTCCTTGCCGGCCGGAACGCTCTGCGGCGCGTCGATGGTGATGGTGAAGGCCTCGGCCCTGATCTTCGCGCGCGCGAGCACGCGGTTCTCGCCGCCGGTGACGTAGCGCACCTCGTACTCGCCGGGCCGTGCCGGCAGGGTGACCTTGCCGTCTTCGGGATCGGTGTCCCTGGGTCCGAAGTAGTTCGTGTAGGCGCCGCGATCGTCGTCCGGCTTGACCACGGTGATGAAGTCGCCCTCGTTGTTCGGGCCGGCCCACCTCACGCGGATGCGGGCGCCGGCCGGCGCAGCGGCTGGCGCCTCGAGCGTAGCCTGGACGGCGGTGACGGTGATGCTGCGCCTGGCGAGCGTCTCGTCCGAGCCAGCGACGACGTAGCGGATCTCGTAAGTGCCGGGCCGGGTCGGCAGCGGCAGGTGCGCGTCGTCAGGGTTCAGCCCCTTCGTGTTGAAGTACTGCGTGTACTGCCCCTTGGGCGCATCGGGTGGGACCACGGTGATGAAGTCGCCGTCGTTGTCCGGTCCCGTCCACGCCACCTTGATGCGCGAGCCGGCGGGTGCGCTGGCGGGCGCATCGAGCGTGGCGCTGGTCGCCGACGCGATCACAGGCCGGCGCGCAAGGATCTCGTTGGTCTGCGCCGTGACGTAGCGGATCTCGTAGAGGCCGGGCTGCGGCGGCACGCGCAGCCGCGCGTTCTCCGGATCGACGTCGCGCGGGCCGAAGAACTCCGTGTAGGCGCTCTTGTCGGCGTCGGGCCGCACGACGGTGATGAAGTCGCCGGGATTGTTGGGCGCGCCGCTCCACTTCACCGGGATGGACGCGCCGGCCGGCGCCTGGTCCTGGGCGAAGAGCTCGACGCGGACGGCCAAGGCCACGACCGTGCGTCGCGCCAGGATCTCGTTCTGCTGACCGGTGACGTAGCGGATCTCGTAGGTGCCGGGGCGGTCGGGCACCCGCACTTTGGCCGGCGAGCCGGCGTCGGTGTTCGAGAAATCGCGGTAGTCGGCGTTCGCCGCCGTGGGCGGCACGATGGTGATGAAATCGCCGGGGTTGTTCGGCCCGGTCCACGCCACCTCGACCGTGGCGCCGATGGTGATGGTCTCGACCGCCTCGAGCGTCGCCCTGGCCGGCGTCACCTCGATCGGCACGCGCGCCACGATCCGGCCGGTGCCGCTGTCTTGGTAGACGATCTCGTAGGCGCCGGGCTTGTCGGGTGCGCGCAGGCTCGCCGGGTTCTGCGCCGTGTCGGCTGAGTTGCCCGACACGACCTCGTTGCGCGGCGCGGTGAAGCCGATCGTGTCGGTCCGTACATAGGCGCCGGTCCACGTGACCTGCAGCGTGTCGCCGGCGATAACCGTCTTGGGGGCGTTCAGCGTGATCTTCGGCGGCGCGGGCTTGGCGGCGGGCTTCGCGGCCGGTGGCGATACGGGCTTCGGCGGAGCGGCTGCCTCCTGGCCGGCGGCGCGCAAGGCGTCGCGCAACTGCGCCGCGTCGCCGGCGCTGAAGTACTTGCCGCCGGTGGCGCTGGCGAGGCAGCGCAGGCCGCCCTCGTCCTGGCGCTGAACGGCGAAGCCGATGACGTGGGCGCGGAAATCGATGCCGAGCTTCTTCAGCTCGGCACCCAGCGCGCAGGGATCGGCCTTGCAGGTCTCGATGCCGTCGCTGATCAGGATCACGGTGGCGCGCTGCTCGGTGTATTTCAACGACTCCGCCGCCTGCTTCACCGCCGCCGACAACGGCGTCATGCCCTGCGGCGTGATGCGCGCCGCGATGCCGGTGAGCCTGGCCGCGTCGACGGGCCCGGCGGGTGACAACACCTCGATATCCGCGCAGTCGTTCTTGCGGCGATGGCCATAGGCCATCAACCCGACCTCGACCTTGGGATCCCAGCCCTTCAGCAACTCGCCCAACGCCTCGCGCGCCACCTCGATGCGCGCGCGACCGCCGACCGGCGCCCACATGCTGCCCGAGGCGTCGAGCACGATCATAGCGCGGCTTGCGCCGCTGGCGGTCGCGGCCGTCGGCGTCGTCTGGGCCAAGGCGGCGGACGCCATCATGGCCGACAGCAGGCTGATCGCGATTGTGATGCGTTGCATCGATCGACTCCGGTCGAGGCTGTTTGTTCCACTCTCGCCACGGATGTCGCGCAAGGCAAGAGATTGCCGGGGCGCCGATCGTGGGAATACAGTGCGTGTGATGGCCAAAACGATCACCGTGATCGGCGCCGGCATCGTCGGCGTCTGCTGCGCGCTCCACCTGCGGCGTGAGGGCTTCAATGTCCGGCTCGTCGAGAAGGGCGAGCCCGGCATGAAGGCGTCCTTTGGCAATTCCGGTTCCTTCGGCACAGCTTCCTGCGTGCCCTTCGCCATGCCTGGCGTGCTGAAGAAGGTGCCGAAGATGCTCTTCGACCCCGAGTCGCCGTTGAAGCTGCGCTGGAGTCACGTGCCGAGCGCGCTGCCCTGGTTCTTGCGCTTCATCGCCTCGGCGCGCCGCGAGCGGGTCGAGAAGATCGCGGCCGAGCGAAACAGCCTGCTGGTGCACACCCACGCTGGCTACGCCCCGCTGATCGAGGGTGCCGACGCCAGCCGGTGGGTCGACCACAACGGACTGATGATGGTGTTCGAAAGCGAGGCCGCTTTCGCGGGCGCGTCCTATGCGCTCGATTTGCGCCGCCGCAACGGTGTGCATATGGACATCCTCGACGGCAACGAGGCCCGCCAGATGGAGCCGGCGCTGTCGAAGAGCGTCATCAAGGCCGTGTCGCTGCCCGATGTCAGTCGCACCATCGATCCGTTCCGGCTGACCGATTCGCTGGTGCGGGATTTCGTGCGGCGAGGCGGTGAGGTCGTACAGGCCGACGTGAAGGGCTTCGAGATCGGCACCGCGGGGCCGACGAAGATCCTCACCGATCGCGGCGCACTCGACGTCGAGCAGGTGGTGATCGCCGCCGGCGTCTGGTCGCGGTCGCTGGCGAAGCAGCTCGGCACGTCCGTGCCGTTGGAAGCCGAGCGCGGCTATCACGTGATGTTCGCCGACCAGGATTTCGCGCTCAAACGCGCGCTGGTATCGGCCGACCGCAACATTTCGATCGCCCACATGCATGCGGGCGTTCGTGCGACAGGCGTGGCCGAGTTCGCCGCGCCAGATGCGCCGCCCGATATGCGGATCGCCGACCGGGTGATGCGCCACGCCAAGGCGCTGGTACCCGGATTGAAGGGCGAGCCGGCGTCGCGATGGATGGGGCCGCGTCCATCCCATCCCGATTCGAAGCCGGTGATCGGCCGCTCGCCGCGTCACAGCAATGTGTTCTTCGCATTTGGCCACGATCATCTCGGCCTGACCATGGCGGGCATCACCGGCAAGCTGGTGGCCGAGCTGGCGACCGGCAAGCCGACCACGGTCGATCTCGCGCCTTTTCGGCCCGACCGCTTTTGAGTGCCTGATCCATGACCACCATCGCAAGCGGCGGCAAGGCCATCTACGGCGCGCCGCTGGGCATCCTGATGCTGCAGGCGCGCTTTCCCCGCATCCCCGGCGACATGGGCAACGCCACGACCTGGCCGTTTCCGGTGCTCTACAAGGTGGTGAAGGGCGCCAGCCCAGAGAAGGTGGTGCTGAAGGGCGCCGAAGGGTTGCTTCAGGACTTCCTCGACGCCGCCGCCGAGCTGGTGTCGCTGGGCGCCGAAGCGATCACCACCAATTGCGGTTTTCTGTCGTTGTTCCAGCGCGAGCTTGCCGCGCATGTGCGCGTGCCGGTCGCCACCAGCTCGTTGATCCAGGTGCCGTGGGTGCAGGCGACCTTGCCGCCGGGCAAGCGGGTGGGTGTCATCACCGTCAGCGGCTCGTCGCTGACGCCCAAGCACATGGAAGCCGCCGGCGTGCCGCTCGATACGCCGTTTGTCGGCACCGAGCGCGGGCGCGAGTTCTTCCGCACCCTGATCCTCGGCGAGAAGGAGGACATGGACGTCGACCGGGCCGAGCAGGACATCCTGGAGGCCGGACGCGCGCTGATGCACGCGCATCCCGACATCGGCGCCATCGTGCTGGAATGCACCAACATGCCACCCTATGCGGCGGCGTTGCGCGCGGCGCTCGATGTGCCGATCTACGACATCTACTCCTTGATCACCTGGTTCCACGCCGGCATCCGGCCACAACGCTTCTTACGATGAGCGGATACGGCATCGTCGGTCTCGGACTCCTCGGACGTCGGCTGGCGACGCGGCTGGCCGGAGCGACCGACGCGCCACCGCTGGTGGCGGTGCTCGTGCGGCCGTCGCGGGTCGCCGAAGCCGCGGCACTGGTCGGTGCCGACAAGGTCTGCGCGACGCTCGAGTCTTTCGTCGCGCGTCGGCCCAGCATCGCTGTCGAGAGCGCGTCGGCCGCGGCTCTGGCCGAGCTTGGGCCGAAGCTGATGGCCACCGGCGTCGATGTCATACCGCTGTCGTTGACCGCGATGACCGACAGCGACATCGAACGCCGGCTGATCGACGCCGCGCGCACCGGCCCCGGCCGGTTGGAGATCGCGCCGGGGGCCATGGGGTCGCTCGACCTGTTGGCGACCGCGCGTGAGGAAGGGCTCGAGCGCGTCGTCTATCGCCAGCTCAAGTCGGTGGCGATGTGGAAGCGGACGCCGGCGGCAGGCCTCGCAGATCTCGACTCGATCGGGGAGCGCCGCGTCTTCCTCAGGGGGAGCGTGCGCGAGGTGGCGAAGCACTTCCCCCACAATCTCAACACCTCGGTCGGCGTGGCGTTGGCCGGCCTTGGTCTCGATCGTACCGAGATCGAGCTGGTGGCCGATCCCGACTTGCGCCACACCGCGCACGAGCTCGACGTCTATGCCGGCCCCGGCAATGCCGCGGTGCGGGTGGGCGGCCGCGAGGTAGCGCCCGATGGCGATCCGATCGACTATACGACCTTTAGCCTGATGCGCCTGTTGCGGCGGCGGCTTTCGCGGGTGGCGGTCTGATGGGTGACTCGGTGGAGTTTCTGCAGCAACTGATCCGCGCGCAACGCGACGGCGAGGCGGCGGTGCAGCGATGCGTCGCCGACGCTGCACGGACGATGGGGTGCGCGGTTGAAACCGTGCGCTACAGGCCGGGCGACGTGCCGATGGTGGGCGAGTTTGCGAGCGCGCAGGCGATCGACACCGCCGAACGGGCGAGTGTCGTCGCGACCTTCAAGGGCAAAGGAAAGGGCCGCAGCGTTATCTTCTTCGCCCACCCCGATGGCGAGCCGGTGGCGGGGACCGAGCGGTGGCAGCGCGATCCCTTTGGCGGCATCGTCGACAACGGCCGCGTCCACGGATGGGGCGTCGCCGACGATCTGTCGGGCGTCGCGATCATGGTGGAAGGCCTGCGCGCCGCGCTCGCTGCCGGGCATGCGCCGGCGGGCGACGTGATCCTCGCCAGCACGCCCAGCAAACGGCACGCGCGCGGCGTGTCGGCGCTGCTGCATGGCGGGCTGAAGGCCGATGCCGCGGTCTATCTCCATCCGGCCGAGTCCGGCGTCGGCATGCGCGAGATCAAGGCCTTCTGCCTGGGTCAGCTTAACTTTCGCATCACCGTTGAGGGCACGCCGCCTCAAACAAATGAGATCAGCCATCTGGCTTTCGCCCATCGCTCGATCAACCCGGCGGATACGCTGTGGGAGGCCCACCGGCGATTGCGCGACGTGGCCGAGCGGCGTGCCGCCAGCCGGCGCCATCCATTGCTCGAACAGGCGATCGGGCGGTCGGCCAATCTGCTGATCGGCCATATGGCGCTTGGCGCGCCCGGCGTTCACACCCGCGTCGCGCCGCAGGGTGTCATGGAAGGCTCCCTGTCGGTGCTGCCGGGCGAGGATCTGCGCGTGGTACAGGCGACCGTTGAAGAGGCGCTCCGGGGCTGCGCGCGCGTCGACTGGGTGTCCGGCATGTCCGGCGCCGAGGTTGCGCTCGACCATCCGCTTTATCGCGTGGTCGCCGGCGCCATCCTCGACGTCACCGGGCAGCCGCCACAGGTCAATCCACTCCATACCGCCAGCGATATCCGCAATCCCATCGTCCAGGCCGGCATTCCGACGGTCGGGCTGGGGCCACTGGGTGGCGATCTGACGCAGAACGGCCACCATGACGAGTGGGTCGACGTCGAGGACTACCGGCGCTCGGTGAAGGTGGCGGCCGCGATCATCGCCGGATGGTGCGGGAATGCCTAGCGCGGGCCGTCATTCGGCCTCAAAATTGCATTGAATCCGGGGAACATCAGGGGGCAGGACCATGAGCTATTTCAATCGCCGCACGCTTCTCAAGGCCGGCTCGGCCGCCGCGGTGGCTGCCGGCCTGCCGGGCATCGCGCGCGCGCAGCCCAAGCTCGCGCCACCCAACCTCATCAAGGCCGGCACCTTGGTCATGTCGATCAATCCGACGTTGCCGCCGCTTCAGTTCGTCGACGACAAGGGCCAGCTGCAGGGCATGCGGGTCGAGCTGGCCAACGATCTGTGCAAGCGGCTGGGCCTGACGCCGGAATACATCCGCACCGAGTTCGCGACCATGGTCCCCGGCCTCGCCGCCAAGCGCTGGGATATGATCAACACCGGTATCTTCTTCACCGAGGAACGCTCGAAGCTGATGTACATGGTGCCGTACGAGAAGGCCGCCATCAGCTTCCTGGCCGCTCGCGGCAATCCGCTTGGGCTGAAGACGGTCGACGATCTCGCCGGGCGGCGCATCTCGGTCGAGCTGGGCGGCATCGAGGAGCGGCGCACCCGCGAGGTGTCGGAGATGCTGGTCAAGAAGGGCCTCAAGCCGGTCAGCGTGCTGACCTTCAACAACTTCGCCGAAGCCTTCCAGGCGCTGCGCGCCGGCCAGGCCGACGCCGCGACCAGCATCGATGCCACGGCGATGTTCATGCAGACCCGCGGTGACTTCACCCGCGCCATCAGCGGCGTCTTCCCGCAGACAGCCTGCTTCGCCATGGCCAACAAGCCGCTGGCGCTCGCCATCGTCGACGCGCTCAACGAGGCGAAGAAGGACGGCTTCTACGACAAGCTGCTCGACCAGTACGGCGTGCTGAAGGTCGATGCGCCGTTCGCGATCAGCGGCCCCGGCCCGGCCTAGATGAAGGGTTGGAACTGGGAAGGGTTCTGGGGTTATTTCACCAACCTCTACCTTCTCGAAGGTGCGCTGTGGACGATCGGGCTGACGATCAACACGCTCATCTTCGGCGGCATCATCGGCCTCGTGCTGGCCACGATGCGGCTGTCCAAGCACAAGGCGCTGTCGGGGGCGGCCCAGGCTTATGTCTGGATCTTCCGCGGCACGCCACTCTTGGTGCAGCTCATCATCATCTACACCGGCCTGCCGCAGCTCGGCCTGGTGCGCTTCACGGTGCTCGAATCAGCGCTCATCGGGCTGGCGCTGAACGAGGCGGCGTATCTCTCCGAGATCTTGCGCGGCGGGATTCTCTCGGTCGCCAAGGGCCAGACCGAGGCCGCGCGCGCGCTGGGGCTGAAGCCGTTCCAGATCTTCCGTCAGATCGTGCTGCCGCAGGCGCTGCGGGTGATCATCCCGCCCCTGGGCAATTCGGTGAATGGACTGCTCAAGACGACGTCGATCGCCTCGGTGATCTCCATGGAGGAGGTGCTGCGGCGCGGCCAGATCCTGATGCAGCAGAAATTCCAGGTTCTCGAGATCTTCCTGGTCGTGGCCATCCTCTATCTCGCCATGACCACGTGCTGGGATTTCGTGCAGCGCCGCATCGAGGCGCACTACGGCAAGGCCTATGGCGCCGTCGTCGACAAGCAGCTGGCGCGCGACGATCGCTGATCAGGCGGTCGCCCTGAGCTTCGCGTCACCCAACAGGCCCATCTGCTGCAATACCTGGCGCAGCGCCGGACGCTGGGCATCGGGCAGCGGCAGGCGTGGCGCGCGCGGCGGGCCCATCGGCATGCCCAGCATCTCGAAGGAGGCCTTGGTCCCCGATACGTAACGTGGCCCGCCGACCCACCACAGCAGCGGCGTCATCTTCATGTAGAGCGCCAGGGCCGCGTCCATGTCGCGCTTGTCGGCGACCAGGTTGAACAGCTCGGCCGACCAGCGCGGGATCACATTCGAGCAGACCGCGACCCAGCCCTCGGCGCCGAGCCAGAACGACTCGTAGCCCAGCACTCCCGCGAACACCGTCATCTTGTCGCCGGCGAGCCGGATGATGTCGCGCACGCGCGTCGGATCGAGTGTCGATTCCTTGACGTACGAGCAGTTGGGGATCTGCGCGATGCGCGCGATCAGCTCCGGCAGCATGTCGACATTCGCCGTCGCCGGGTTGTTGTAGACCATGATCGGAATCGAGATAGCGTCGGCGACCTTCTTGTAGTGCGTGTAGAGCTCGTCGTCGGTCGGCACGCTGTAGAAGGGCGGGATGATCATGACGCCATCGGCGCCCATCGACTCGGCCTCGCGGCTGGTGCGCACGACCTCGTCGGTCCATTCCGCGCCGGTGCCGATCAGTACGGGCACCCGGCCGGCAGCCTGCTTGACCACCGTCTCGACAATCAGGCGGCGCTCGTCCGGCGTCACGCTCAGGAACTCACCGGTGCTGCCCAGCGGGATCAGCCCGTGGATGCCCTCGGCGATCTGGAAATCGACCAGCCGTTTGAGCGCCGGCACGTCGACGCTTCGGCCGTCCGCCGTGAACGGCGTGATCAGCACGGTATAGGTACCCCGAAACTTCTTCATGCCGGACCTCCGCGAACATTGTAGCCTTTTCGCATGCGCCTGACACATCGCGATCTGCGGCCCGCCGAGCCCACGCACATCGTTTTCGACGGACACGAGATCGAGGCGCTGCCGGGCGAGACCGTCGCGGCGGCGCTGGCGGCCGCCGGCATCGTCGCCGTACGCCAGGCTCGCTCGGGCGCGCCACGCGGCCCCTTTTGCGGCATGGGCGTGTGCTTCGACTGCCTGGTCACGATCGATGGCAGGCCGAACCAGCGCGCCTGCCTCACCAAGGTGTCGCCCGGTATGGCGGTCGCGTCGTCACCTGCTGGCGGTGGCCCGACGCTGGACCGTCCCGATCCGGTCGAGGAGAGCTGCGACGTGCTGGTGGTCGGCGCCGGTCCTGCCGGTCTCTCGGCCGCGCGTCGGCTGGCGCTCGCCGGCGCCAAGGTAATCGTCGTGGACGAAAGGCTCCATCCCGGCGGTCAGTATTTCAAACCCCTGGCGTCTTCGTACCGAGCGGACACCTCGGCGCTCGACCGTCAGTTCCGGGACGGCGAGGCGCTGCGCGACTCCGCGCGCGCGGCCGGCGCGACACTGCTGAGCGAGACCACGGTATGGGCCGCGTTCTCACCGGACGAAGTGGCGGCGATCGTTGGCGCGCGAGCCACGACCTTCCGCCCCAAGCGCCTCGTGCTGGCCGCGGGCGCCTACGAGCAGGTCCGGCCGGTGCCGGGTTGGACCTTGCCGGGCGCCATGACGGTCGGCGGCCTGCAAACCCTGGCGCGCTCCTATCGCGTGGCACCCGGCGACCGCATCGTCGTCGCCGGCAATGGCCCGCTGTGTCTGCAGACCGCCGCCGAGCTGCTTGAAGGCGGCGCCAACGTCGTGGCGGTGATCGAGGCCGCGACCAAGCCCGGCGGGGCGCAGCTTGGCGACCTGCTTGCCGCCGCGACCGCACAGCCGTCGCTACTGTGGGACGGCGCGTTGATGATGCGGAAGCTGGGCGCGCGCCTGCGTTGGGGCGAGCGCGTCGTGCGTGTGCTGGGCGACGATCGTGTGCGCGGCGTACAAACGACGCATGGTGTCATCGACGCGGATGTTGTGGCGTTGAACGATGGCTTTGCATCGTCGTCGGAACTGGCGCGCGCCTTGGGCTGTGCCCATCGCTTCGTGGCGCGCGGCAACGGGTCGATGGAGACGATCGTCGACGAGGCGGGCCGCACCAGCGTGGCCGAGGTGTTCGCGATCGGCGATGGCGCGCGTTTCGGCGGCGCGCAGGCGGCGCAGGCGCAGGGCGAGCTGGCCGCCGCCGCGATCTGCCGCGATCTCGGACTCGCCGTGCCCGATACCGCCGAGGCCGGCAAGACGCTGCGCCGCGCGGCGCACTTTCAATCCGCGCTGTGGAGACTGTTCGCCGCGCCGTCCTTCGATCCGGCGACGATCGATGACCAGGCCGTTGTCTGCCGATGCGAGGAGGTGACGGCCGGCCAGTTGCGCGGCCTGATCGCCGAGGGCCACGATTCACCGGCGTCGCTGAAGCGCGCCTGTCGTGTCGGCATGGGCCGCTGCCAGGGGCGCTACTGCGCCAGCACCGTCGCGCGGCTATGCAATAGCGAGCCGGTGGGCGAGTTCGGCCTGTTCGCGCCGCGGCCGCCGGCCAAGCCGGTGCCGATCCGCCTGCTGACCGCCGAACGACCGGAATGGACGGGTCACAAGGACTTCATCCCGCCCGACATGGCGCGCGCGCGAGACATCTCGCCGTTGCCCGAGGTGGGCGTCGATACCCTGGTGATCGGTGGCGGTGTCGCCGGCTCGTGCCTCGCCTATTGGCTGGCGCGCGAAGGCATCGAGACCTTGGTGGTCGAGCGGGACGACGTGAACTTGCAAGCCTCGGGTGCCAACGCGGGCTCGCTGCATGTGCAGCTCCTGGCCTTCGACTTCGCTTTGGGCGAGCCCGCCGGCAACCGAGCCGCCGATACGCTGCCGCTGGGGCCGGCATCGGTGGCGCTGTGGCACGAGATCGAGCGCGATACCGGCCAGGATCTCGAGGTCAAGGTCTGCGGCGGGCTGATGCTGGCGGAGAGCGCGCGCGACATCGAGTTCCTCAAGGGCAAGATCGCGCTCGAGAAGAGCCGCGGTGTCGAGGCCGAGCTGATCGGCGCCAACGAACTGCGCACGCTGGAACCCTGCATCGGCGACGCCGCCATCGCCGCCGAATGGTGCCCGGGCGAAGGTAAGATCAATCCGTTGAAGGCCACCTACGCCGTCGTCGCGCGCGCCAAGGCGCTAGGCGCGCGCTTTCGGCGCGGCAGTTCCGTGCAGGCGATCGAGCGTGACGGAACCGAATGGCGTGTCACCACCAGTCGCGGCGCGATTCGCGCCCGCCGCGTCGTCAACGCCGCCGGACCGTGGGCGGCACAGATCGCCGCCATGGCTGGAGTCTCAATTCCAGTGCGCGGCGCACCGCTGCAGATGGTCGTCACCGAGCCGACCGCCCCGACGCTGACGCGCCTCGTCGCCTATGCCGGCCGACACCTCACGCTGAAGCAGATGGCGTCCGGCGCCTTCATGATTGGCGGTGGCTGGACGGCGGGCCTCGACGAGCGGCAGAAGCTGTCACGCGCGTTGCGCGACAGCGTCGAGGGTAATCTCTGGATCGCCAGCCGCGCCGTACCCGCCTTGGCCGATCTGCATGCCATCCGCATCTGGGCCGGCATGAACGTCAACATCGACCGTGCGCCGATCCTGGGCGAGGTGCCGGGCCTGCCAGGTTTCTACAATTGCGTCAGCTCGAACGGCTACACGCTGGCGCCGGTGCTGTCGCGGCTGACGACTGAAATGATAGCCGGTCGCGAAACTAGCCTGCCGGTGGCACCTTATTCGCTCAGCCGCTTCGGCTGATAACCCGCCCCTATCGCTTTTCTGGACTGAGCTCTCGCATGTGACCCGCTTAACTTGGTCTTATACCAACCCAGGCTGATGTTGACTCTCGTTGGGGGATTCCACGGGGGGAAGAAGTCTGATTCGATGCCGCACGGCATGGTGTGCCGGGTGGAG